>Ga0315285_10000861_pt1 | contig 31621 bp, 37 predicted proteins | sample YL17G09_36_MG_FD_203698 | JGI IMG/M metagenome (GOLD analysis project Ga0315285, IMG submission 203698) | Sediment microbial communities from Yellowstone Lake, YNP, Wyoming, USA - YL17G09_36 | ecosystem: Environmental > Aquatic > Freshwater > Lake > Sediment | place: USA: Wyoming | collected...
ATAATTTTGTCACGATAGATTTCTCGTTGAGAGCAACATAAATAAGTGCAAATACCAAACCAATGCCTAGCAATATCTCCAATTTTTTTCTCATTCCAGGATTCGTTCGCTTTTTCATACCAAAATAAATGTTCAAAGTAGAATTTAAACCTTTCCTTCAGTTTTTTATATTTGATAAAAAGCGCAGAAGGTACGCTTCAGGTGGATACAGGCTTGTAGACTATTTAAGTCCAGCCATCCTTCTCCACTCCGTAATTCCACAAGCACTAATCTATTCAACTTATGGTTGCTCGGTTCCCCGCCTCACCAGATTCGATGAAAAGACAGTCCTGTGGGACGAAGCTTCTCAGTCGGAAAGTTGGAATAGCCTACAAAATCTATATCGCCCTTCAGCTGTGGTCAGCCATGTAGACCGTTTGCCACCAGCCGAAGCTGATAGAGAGGGCCTAGCTCTCCAACCAGTGACCTTCTGCAAAAAGAAATATACATTGTCTACATTTAAACTTTACTAATGTGGTGTGATGTTGTGTGAAAAACATATAAACCACAACTGATTATTATTTTTCATGAAGTACAAAATGGTCATTTTTGATTTGGATGGAACTATTGTAGATTGTGAAGATTCTATTTGGACCGTACTCCACGAACATCTTGAAACTGATAAAGAAATCAGAGACGAACTTAAAAGAAAATTTCTGGAAGGGGAGATAAGTTACAAGGAATGGGTCGAGCTTGATGTTGGAGAGATGAAAAAGAAGAATGCCGATAAGAATACTTTTCTAGAAGCAATGAAAAAGGTAAAACTTGTAGACGGAGCAATAGAGACTTTGGAGGAACTGAAAAACAGGGGATACAAGTTGGCAGTGGTCTCGGGAAGCTTGAGTATAGTAATCGATTACTTTTCTTTGAAAAATTTTTTTGATGACGTTCTAGTGAATAAAATATTGTTTGATGAAAAAGGAAATGTCATGAAATCAGAGCACACACCATTCGATTATAAAAATAAAAAAGATGGTCTATATTATCTGGCTGAGAAGTTTGGAATAAATCCTGAAGAATGCGTTTTTATTGGCGACAACTTCAACGATGTATCAATAGCCAAATCGGTTGGATTGAGCATAGCTTTCAACCCGAAAGACAAGGAACTGGAAAAAATTTCTAACGTTGTGATAAAGAAAAAAGATTTGAGAGAGATTTTGAAATTTATTCAATGACTTTTTAAAAAATTTATTAATGCAAAGCCAAAATATACTAATGCAACAAATTAGCTGGGTTGTTAAAAAGAAAAATATATATTGGCCTTCTAAAGAAATGAAAAAAATCGCTTGGGTAAATGATGAAAAAATATATGAAAATGCCAAAAGGAATCCAACAAAATTTTGGGCCGAACTGGCTAAAGAAGGAATAGAATGGTTTAAGCCCTGGAAAAAAACTTACGCTGCAAAGCCACCTTACTTCAAATGGTTTGTCGGTGGAAAATTAAACGCATCTTATAATTGCTTGGATAGGCATGTCAAAACTTGGAGAAAGAATAAAGTTGCGATAATCTGGGAATCAGATCTGCCTGAAGAAAAAAATAGAGTATTAACTTATTATGATCTTTACAGAGAGGTTAACAAGTTCGCAAATCTTCTGAAAAAATTAGGTGTTAAAAAAGGTGACAGAGTTTCAATTTACCTACCCATGATTCCAGAAGTTCAAATTGCTATATTAGCATGCGCCAGGATAGGGGCAATTCATTCTGTTGTATTTTCTGCGTTCAGCCCAACTGCTCTTAACGTAAGATTGGCCAGTGCTGGCTCAAAAGTGTTGATTACAGCAGATGGTTACTACAGGAGAGGGAAACCTATTGGCTTGAAAGCTAATGCCGATGAAGCCTTGAAAGATACATCAATTGAAAAAATCATAGTCGTTAAGAGAGCAAACAATGAAATAAAAATGAAGGAAGGAAGGGATTTCTATTGGCACGAGTTGATGAAAGATTCCAAGCCTTACTGCAAACCAGAAGTGATGGATAGCGAAGATCTCCTTTTTCTCATTTATACTTCAGGTAGTACAGGAGTTCCAAAAGGTGTTCAACATTCCACTGGAGGGTACTTGACTCAAGCTTATTGGACTGCTAAATTGGATTTCGATTTGCACGATGAAGACATATTCTGGTGCACTTCTGATATAGGTTGGATTACTGGCCACACGTACGCATGTTATGGTCCACTGCTAAACGGCGCAACACTTCTTATACATGAAGGTGTTGCGGATTATCCACAACCAAACAGATGGTGGGAAATAATTGAAAAGTATGGTGTTACAGTTTTTTACACTGCCCCAACTGCAATAAGAATGCTGATGAGATATGGTGATGAATGGACTAAAAAACATGATTTAACCACTTTAAGGATTTTGGGAAGTGTGGGTGAACCTATAGATAATGATGCTTGGAACTGGTATTTCAATTCTGTCGGTGGCGGAAGATGCCCAGTTATAGACACTTGGTGGCAAACCGAGACCGGAGGAACTTTGATCAATGCTTTACCAGGAATAGGGCCTTTCATCCCAACTGTAGCTGGAAGAAGTTTTCCAGGCATCAAACACATGGTTTTGGATGATAAAGGTAAAATTGTCAAACCGAAAAAACAAGGATCATTGGTCCAACTGTCGCCATTCGCACCTGGGATGCTCAGAGGACTTTGGAAAAATCCGGAAAAATATATCGAGACTTATTGGAGTAAATATGGAAAAAAGATTTACTATACGAGTGACGGTGCATTTGTTGATAAAGGTTTCATGAGAATCACCGGCAGGGAGGACGACGTACTAAAAGTTGCTGGTCATAGATTGTCGAATGCTGAGATAGAGGATATACTTAATTCACATGAAGATGTTATAGAATCTGCTGTGATAGGAATGCCAGACCCCATAAAGGGAGAAGTTCCACTAGCTCTAGTTATTTTGAAAAAAGGAATGACGCTCAGTAATGAACTTGCGGACCAGCTTGTGAAACTCGTTGCAGAAAAAATAGGCCCGATAGCAAAACCTGCAAAAATAGTTGATGTTGAAGATTTGCCAAAGACAAGATCGGGAAAGATTCTTCGTAGAGTCCTCAAGAAATTGGTCAAATGCGAGAGCGATCTAGGCGACCTTTCAACAATAAGCAATCCAGAATGCCTAGAATCTATTAAAAAAGTCTTACAATCCAAATAAATTAATTCTATAATTCGTTTTTACTATCGATCAGTGATTTCAATCTCAAAATGAGATAAGGTTTATATACTTTCATGTTCCTTTAGAATTGATTATGGGTGAAAGATAATGGAAAATAATTGGGATGAATTTTCTGACGATGAGCCAGACGAAGGCTTGGAAGAAGGTGAAGAAGAGGAAGAAGAAAGTTGGTAATTTATTTCCAAAATCTTTTCCTACTTTTTCTTTTTCATTTAAAATTAACCAAACATAGAAGCTAGAGCTGACTCTGGGCTAGATTCTTTGGTTGAATAATGCCTACCGCTCCTGCATTCGCCGCAAATCCACTGTCGACTGTACTTTGTTATACATTTTATACAGCCCACATTTTGGCACAAATCACAAACTATCAATTCTTTTGTAGATGAATTGCATTGAGGGCATTTTATTTCCAAAATACCACTAATCATATCTTTTGTATTTTGTTACCTTAAAATCTGCAGCGAAATCGTCTTTTTTCAAATGTATGATGGGATTCAACTTCACCATATCAATCTCGCCATTAGTGAGAATATCATCTTTTACTTCTGCCACTAAAACCTCGCCAAAAACAGCTATGTGATCTCCAACCATTTTTTCATCATGTAATTTACATTCAATCCAAACTTTAGCTTCTTTCACTCTTGGCGGTTTCACGATTACCGACGAGTAAGTGTGCAAACCAGCCTGTTCCAACTTGTTAATTCCAGGCGGATAGCGTGCAGCACATCTCAAAACCTCATCAGTGTACTGCTTAGTTAGAATATTTATTACAAACTCCCTCCTCTCTCTGATATTTTCGTATGTTGCTCTCGTCGATCTCATAGAAACCATTACTATAGGTGGGCTCATGCTGACAGGTGAAACAAAACTCATCGGTGCCGCGTTCACACCTTTCACAGAATTAGCTGTAGTTATCAGGGCAACAAGTCTCGGTGAAAGCAAATTATACGCCTTATCCAACTCTATTCTCATACTTCAATAATGGTTTTTCAAACTCAAATTTTCGTGTTACTACTGGTAGAAGGTTAGATTCTTAAGGAAAAGAATCTTTATATGCCGTAGTAAAACAATTTTATTTAGGTGAACAAATGGTTTTTGAAGGACTAGTTTGGTTGGGAGTAGCCTTCCTGCTTGCCCCAGTCTTTGCCGAGTGGGCAAAAATGAGGCATAAAGCTGAGAAAGGATTCAATTGGTTTGCAGTTTCAGGAGCTTTCTTCCTGTTCGCTGCTAGCTTTGCAATCTCTTCAATCAGCGGCGCAAATGCCATAATGTCAGTAGTCGCGCCTTTAGGAACCGTCTTTGAAATAATAGGATGGCTATTCGGACTAATTGGAGCAGTCTTCATAGGTTATGAGACTCTCCTAGAGAAGTAGAAGATTTTGGGATTTTTTTAATTTCTTTCTTTTTCTTACAAATGAATGTGAAAAGTTTGCTTAGGGTATTATAAAATACTTCTCTTCAGTTTTGTGCAGGGGCTGGGATTCGAACCCAGGAACTCACTAAGAGACAGGATTTCTTATTTCATCTTGAATCAAAACTCAAGTCGAACTTGAGTCCTGCGCCTTTAACCAGACTTGGCTACCCCTGCTCACTCTATCTAATTATTTAATTAATATTTAAAAATCTCTTAAAGAAATAGGATTTGGTAAAAATGGAAAAAAGTTAGGCATGGATTTCTGATCTCAATTGTTCAATCTGACTTCTTAAATCGGTCAACACTCCGCCTAAATTTTCTGAGGAATACAGTTCTGGTGGCATTTCTTCATGGAACCCCGAAGGTCTGAGAAATTCTGAATCTAACGAAACTAATTTCTTGTCCATTTTATCTATCGAAGATTCTATCATCTTTAGACTTTCCATCTTAAGCCTTTCAAGTTCATTCAAAACAGAGAAAGCGTTTTTCATTGCAGCAATTGTAGTTTTCAGTTCAACCAAAGAATTTAAGATTTGTTTGTACTTGTCCAACTTTACAAATAAAGGAGCAAATGAAGATTTTTCTTTTTGTTCCCCACTTTGCAAAGTAGGCTCTGGCAGTTTCATTTGTGGTCTTTCCTCGTGTTTTTCTACAGGCATGTCTCTTAATTTCATTGGCTCAGGATTTTTTTGCTCTGGCATATCTATGCTTTTTCTTAGCATTTCAATGACTTCAGAAGGTTTCTCAAAAGCAGAAGGTTTTTCAATTGCTTCCTTAACTTGTTGTATCTCGCTAACTTCTTTTCTTCTTCCAAACAAAGGCATGAATACACCTATAAAATTATTCTGTTTGTTCTTAATATAAACTTTTAGAGGTGCGGCCGCCGGGATTTGAACCCGGGTCCCGACCGTTCTGCTCTAATTGGCAGGGTCGTATCTTAGACCAGACTGGACTACAGCCGCATAACTAAAAATAACGTGTGAGAAATATTTAAAAACAATTTTGAATTGAATCAACCGAATATGGATCCAAATGCTTCCGAAGCCTTGTCTGTCTCTTCCTTCACAGCTGTTATCACTTTGCATTTTTCCTTGCCAGTGACTTCTTCCGCATAAATGAATTCTTCGCCAGTTTTAGGATTTTTCCTTTTTATAATTTCCAAAACTTTCTTGCACTGTTCGTCTGTCCCGGAAATATAGCAGTAGTATCCTTCTTTGCTCCCATCAATTACCTTAGCTTCCTTGAATGTTATACTTGCTCTGGATACTATGTCATCTTTCAACAGCATGTCCTTAACTTTTTGATATTTTTCCGTCACAATTTTAATTACTGTTTCCATTCAAACCACTCCTTCTTTTTATATTTTCTATATTTATTAATCTTTTCTAAAGCCCCAGGCGAGGATCGAACTCGCAACCTACTGCTTACGGGGCAGTTGCTCTTTAATTTCAACGAACCATTGAGCTACCGGGGCGTCTAATCTATAATACTAACCTTGACCAATATAATATAAAAGATTTTTCTAGTGATTGAATGCAAGAAGCAATGTTATGGCATAAAGAAAGAAATGGTGTGAGATGCGATCTGTGTTCTAGGAGATGCTTCATACCAAAAGACAAGACAGGTTTTTGTAATGTAAGGTTGAATAAAGACAATATTCTATACGCTCTCAATTATGGCAAAATTGTTTCAATCAATATAGATCCTGTAGAAAAGAAGCCACTTTTCCACTTCTATCCTGGCTCCAAAGCTTTATCGATATCTTCAAATGGTTGTAACTTCAAATGCCCATTCTGCTGCAATCCAGACATAAGCCAAGAATTTTCCAAAATAGAAGGAAAGGAGTATACACCCGAAGATATAGTAGAACTCGCAGAAAAGAACAACTGCAAAGTCATCAGCTATACTTACACAGAACCGACCATTTTCTTCGAATTTGCCTACAGAACAGCTAAACTTGCGCATCGCAGTAACATCTTGAACTCATTTGTCACAAACGGATATATGACAGAAGAGGCGATAAAAAAGATCTTCAAATATCTGGATGTAGCCACAGTAGATTTCAAAGCTTCAGCCGACCCAGAATTTTATAAAAAGTTTTTGGCAGTCCCCAACGTAAAGCAAATTTTCAATAATTTGAAACAAATGAAAAAACAGAGGATATTCTTAGAAATTACAAACCTAATTATACCACAGATTGGAGACGATGTGGAGAAATGTAGAAAATTGGCAGAATGGATAAACACCGAACTTCAGTCTGACATACCATTCCATATCATACAATTCTTCCCAAGTCACAATATGTTACAATTACCACCAACTCCTGTTTCTACACTTGAAAAATGCATGGACGTGTCTAGAGCAGCTGGGTTGAGATATGTATACATAGGGAATGTTCCTGGCCATGAAGCAGAAAACACATATTGCCATAACTGTAGAGAACCTCTAATTTTGAGAGAGGGAATTCGTGTCAAGAAAATTAACCTTTCTAAAGACAGATGCCCAAACTGTGGGGTCAAAACCAACGTTCTAATAGACTAATAGCAAAGGATAAATTAGTTCTAATGTTAATTTATTTTGTGAAACTGATTGCGTTCATGTCATTTTTGATGGCGTTTACATTATTTTCTGTTACTGCATTGGCTCAAGTCCAGTTTTATGGAATGGATATTTTCATAGACAAAGAAGGAGTCAGTTCTGTCAATATTACAATAACGTATGCCAAGCCAGAAGCCAAATTCCAATCAACTGTAATAGGAAGAATCAGAAACTTTCAAGCTAAAGATATCGACGGACCAATAAACTGCAGTTTGGATGTCAGTGGCATCAGCAACATCAATTGTAATCTCAATCTTACAAAGGAAAAGAGATCCATAGAGATGAGTTTCGAAACGAACGATTTTGTCAAAACCTTGGAAAATAAATTCTTCTTCAGCAACGATTTCGGTTTGAACAGAAACATCACTAATGTCCACTCTTCAATTAGATTGGCGGAAGGGTTTGCCATTTCAGATCCTGAAAAAACGATAAGTTTTCCAGAGAGCGTCACGACCATTAGCGACGGAAGAAGGATAATTTTAGTCTGGAAAATGAAGGATGTAAGAGCTGATGAAAGATTGAAGTTCGAGTTCTTGTATGAACAATTGCCTGGATTCTTACCATTCGTCTTTAGGCTTAGATACATCGCTGTTTTTGGGGCAGCAGTTGCAACTGTTTTTGGAATCATCTGGCTGAGGTATTTCAGAAAACCAGAGAATTTGGTGTTGTCTGTTTTGGACGACTTTGAAAGAAAGGTCATGGACATAATCGTAGCTAACAATGGCGTTGCAAATCAGAAAAAAATTGTGCAGGAAACTAACCTATCTAAAGCAAAAATAAGCAGAGTGGTAAAGAGTTTAGTTGAAAGAGGATTGTTAGAAATAGAAAGAACAGGAAGAACGAATAAACTAAAATTGGTAAAAAAGAAGTTTCAATTTTAATTACTTGTTCCTGAATGTCCAGAGCTTGTTCAAGATAAAATTACTGAAAGAAGCCACAGCAATGGAAATGAATCCAGCTAATACATACCATACACCAAATTTTTCTACAAGCAAATAAAGTAACGATAATTGGATAACCCCTCCGAACGCGCTCACCAACCAAAAATTTACATACTGAACTGCTACATGCCTCCTATCATTATTTTTATCTCTGAACGTCCAGATTTTATTTCCAATATAATTGGTCGTAACAGATATCGCAAATCCGATACCAGAAGAAATCATGTAGAATAGTTTCAAATAATTGGTTAACAGGAATAGTATACCCAAATTAACAACCAAACCTATCGCTCCTATGATGTAAAATTTTATGAACTGGTCCAAAACTTTTTTCATAAATAGATTATTTACTTTAAAACACTTATACAAATTGGGGAAATCAGTCAAATTCATCTTAATGTTAGAAATCTGTCATTAATTTAAAAATAAGGAAAAATAAACGTTTTTCCTCAGAAAAAGGTCCTATTTTGGCTTTAGAAACAATTGGAAACTTAATTTCAACCCAACTAGGTACTTTGAGGTGGTTGATTAAACAGTTTCAGTTCTATAGCAATCGTTTCAAGAAGTTTTTATATATGATAGAAAATAAGGTTTATTTTATAAAAACCCGAGTATCTACTTTCTATAGGCAACTATAGAGGGTAGAGAAAGAGAAAAAAGAAGGATAAATATGAAAGAAAAAATTATTGCAAGCTTATTGGCTTCAATAATGGCTATGGTAACATTCACATTTCCAGTATTAGCAGCGAAAACTCTAGGAGACTTTCCAGGATTCTTGGGAAGTACTTCAGATTCAGTGACAACACCAGACGTTTACTTTGTCGTCGGTAAGGCGGCAAGCCCAGAAGATGTTATTGCTGCAGCCGATCTAGCTGCCACAGTAGCAAGTACCGAATCATATATCGCAACATCCACCACTGGTGGAGAAGCCGTTGACGGTGTATTGAGAGACGGAATTAACCTAGGTACTAAAGTTGGTGGCAATACGCTATCGACTGCAATAACAGGCGCTGCGGCACTGCCAAATAGTTGTGTATTGAAAAATGCGCACTATTCCAGCCTGAAAGATTCGACTTACTCATGGAATTCGAACGATTACGACTTCCGTGAACAGGTTGATTGTTCAGGAGTATTAATGAGAAATGCCTTGGGCGTTGACAAAATAAACGGAACTGAAACAATGGTTGTAAATGACAACAACATAATCTACCAGTTTGTCTTTGAAAAGGCCATAAACCTTAGTTCAAAGCAAAGCTTGGGAACAATTGCCAGTCCAGATTACACATACCCAATAAAAATCAAAGTGTTGGGTAAGGACTTCGTCATAGTTGGTGTGGGATCCACATCCATAAAAGCATTGCAAGGTTCTGTCGGAACAGCAACAGCTACAGTCCCAGTTGTGTACGGAGACTATTCAGTCTATGCTACACAAGGTGGAACTACGTTCGTTTCTGTTACAATAAAAGACAAAGCCGGCAATACGGTCGACACAATGTTGTTGACTGGATGGGCTAGTGGATCATCTGTTAGCAAGGACTCATCTGCTGCAGGTGTGACCATTACAGCAACATCTATAGCAGCATTGCAAGATGGAACTGTAGTTGGTGCAGACCTAGTAGTTGGTCCAACAGGTACAACCACTCACGAATATGATGGATCCGCTGATGTATCATCTACAAGTACGACTGCAAAAGACACATTCACAGGCGAAACCAAATGGGGAATACAATACTGCCCTGGAGGAGGAACAGCAGGTGTTTGTACCACAACTGGTGGCGCTTCTGGAAACATTCCAGTAAATGCCCAGATCCAGGTCGTCTATCTGCCACAATCCGTGACAGCCGGAGACACAGAATATCTGAAAGCTGGTAGCAAGGTAACCTTGCCTAACAACTATGCAGATCTTGGATTCATCGGTTGGAATACAGACAGCTTTGCAACAGTAACAGTCAAACCTCTGAGAAGTTCAGTATCTGCTTATAACAGTACTGAAAATCAGATCGGTACAAGCTTCTATGGAATTGCCTTAGAGGCTGGGACAAATGTAATCTACTCCACTTCAGGAAATATGTTCTCCAAAGCATACGTGTTGTTCAACAAATCTAGATCAACCGCATATCCAGAGAACTACCCAATAATGGTTGGATTCTATGATTCCACAAAAGGAAAGATAATCATAGATGACAGCATTTCGGGATCTGCTGCAAATGCTGATGAATTGTCATCAGAGTATGCTTGGTTCAACTACAACGGGAATGGAACAGTATTCAGCTATGCATTCAAAGTGAACAACGGAGAGTACGACTACTACATAAACGTACGCATAACCAACGATACAACTACTACATATCCAGGAATAATTAATGTAACAGCTGGTAATGCAACATGGGGTACAACTGGTTACAACAGCGTCGCAGCTTTCTACCAAGTTGACACGGGTGTGTATGCCGCTGGATGGGATACATCAAGTGCAGCTAGGTTGAAGTTAGGAGCCACACAAGGTTCTGGAGACGACAACGAGATACAAGTATTCACAGAAGGTGCAGCTGGAAACGGTGCTAAGAAAACACAGGAAATAGTCGCTGACGCAGGTTTGCTATTACAGCCTACTTCTTCAAGTACAAGCAGTGATGCTATGATCTTGAAGGTGCCATCTAAGGCATTAGCAGTAAAAGCTTACTTCGGTAAGTTAGGCGCAACCACAACTGGCGGGACTGTTAAAGCAGCCGCTCCAGTTTCATGGGCTGTTGCCAAACTCGACAGTGAAGTAACATCTGCTGAGAAGGCTAAGAACCTGATTGTAGTCGGTGACGCTGCTATCAACACAGTAGCTGCAGAAGTGATGAACTTGACATACCCAACATATGGTGACTCGGGACTATTCCCATACAAAGCTGGTGAAGGATACATAAAGATCTATGAAGACAAATTCACCACTGGTAAAGTAGTTCTGTTGGTAGCTGGTTGGGATGCTATAGACACAAGAACTTCAGCTTCAGTATTGCAACAGTACGCAACTCTCTTGAAGGGTTCAACTGCCACAGCCATTAAGGTCACGTCGGCCACAGCCACAGGTATAACGACTGCATAAGTCTGAAATATCTGTTGAAAAATTGACGACTTTTTCTTCTTCTTTTTATTTTTCAAAAAAATTCCAGTTCTAATTTATATACTTCAATCAAGTTTTTATTTCATTCAAAACTTCAGAAACAGTTTTAATTGGAATATTTTTTTCTTGTATGTAACTGACCAATCCCTCCAAATCTTTTGGAGTTATTGAATAAAGGAGAGACGATTTGTCATTTACGACATGGTGAACCATTATGATTAGCCAACCATTTTTCCCATTTTTTAAAGAACCGACCCATTTTTCCATTTCGTTCAAAGATGTCGTATTTTTAACATCGAAAGATTTTAGTTCGTATCTATCGATTTTATCCACAGAATTCATGCCAACCACACTTGTTCTCACAGAATCATAGTAGAGAATTGATTTCTTTCTGACTTCTTCATTATATTTCCCGTAAGGTATTGCCAAACTTTTTACAAGAAAACCATTTTCCAAAAGATATTTTTTTGACTGCTCTAACTCATATGTTAAATCTCCGCTAGATAAATTGGTCAAGTCCGGATGTGTAAAAGTGTGGCTACCAATCTCCCATCCGCTCTGCTTCAATTCATTCAACTGGTCTATAGTCATCAACTTGTGGCCTTCAAAATATTTTCCTGTCAAATTGGCTATTGCATACACAGTGGCATTAATTCCCTTTTTCTGTAAAACGGGAAAAGCGTTCAAAAACTGATTTTCATAACTATCATCAAAAGTTATACTGACATAAAAATTGCCAGAAACAGGATTAAATGAAGAATACAACAGTATGGAAGAAAAAATGGAAATAATTAAAATAGCAATATAGAACTTGTTTAATCTCCTTTTCATACTTTAAATTATTATTCTATATAGCTTTTATTTTTGAAAAATGAAATAGTTCAATATGGTTTCAGTAAAAATCACAAAAAGAAGAATTTTCTTCTCTACAATTTTTGTTCTTTTCGCCTTAGTTATTGCTTTCTATGTTTTTTATGCTCCCGAACCAATCTACTCATGGAATTATCATGGGAACATGATTGGTTTCAGAGCAGATATCAGAGAAGCTGAAAAAGTTTCTGTGTACCCTTCTGAGACGGCTTTGTTCAATGAAATCAATAGCCAACTCATACAAAACATGACCATTTTGTTCAAATCCGCAGGTGAAAAGGAAAATCCTTACTACATTTTACAAGAATTTGAAATAATTCAGAAACTGACTCTTCTTTTCAAGAGAATACAAATTTCACCAGGATTCAATGCAAACACTACAGACAGTTATGAAAACATTTTCGGAAAAATCCAAAATCCAATTATAGTTTTGGTCCATCCAAAATTTGCAAACGAGACTTCTGTCACCGTGACGCCAAATCACGTGATTTACATAAAAGGAAAAACCAATAGGGATTTTGACTTGGCAACAACCAAGTTTTTGATGGTCGCGATGAGCATCAATTTAAGTTAAAATTTTGAATCTTACGAACTATTTTTTTAATCGACGATTATCTAATTAAATTATTTACACAAATCGGAATAATTGTAATAACTGCAAACTTTTTTTATCAGACTATTTCTATCTATGAATCCCCTGTGAATTTCAACACTGTTAAATACTAGGGTTGGTGTCGTTGTCACATTGTATATTTCTTTCAATGCTCTGACAACTGCCAAACCTTCATTGACGTCAATAGCAGAAATTTGAACATTTCCGTTTGAAATTTCAGATACATATGATGTTATCGTTCCTTGCTGCTGGCACCTATCACATTTCCCATCAATGGAATAGAAATAAAGAATTGACGTATAGTTGTAATTGCAATACTCATTTAGTCTTGTTGCAACCAGCCAAATTCTGATTCGTGTTAAAATCAATCTTTGTTTAAGTAAATCATAATCACCTGTTAGAATTTTCTCCTCAGATTCATATGTCAATATCTCGGAACTTATTGAACTCACTTTTGTGTTTGTCTCATTCAGAGTTTTTTCCAACAATTTGCAAGAGATTGTGTTATTCTGATCTAAACCGAGTGAAGTTATTTGCATATCCAATATATCGGTCTCCAGATCAATCATTTTTTGGCTGTATTGAATGAAATTATTTCTACTTATGAACGAACCAATGAAAATTCCCATGAAAAATAAAAAACAAGTGAGTACAAGGGTTAGCAGATGTCTACTTAACCATTTTTTTTCCAACCTTCTTCACCCTTAAAACTTTTTATTAATGCGATTATGTAGATTAAACTGTTAATGCTTATATATAAAACACTATAGAAAAGGTAAATTAAAATATTTACCAACAAATTTCCTTTCTTTCTTATAATTATATAATACAATAGAAGAAAAACCAGTAAAGCCATGACTGTTAGCGTCAAAGCTGTTGTGAAAACTAAAATTAGACGATAACTTTTTAACAAATATCCCAGGCCAACATAATAAGCTGTTAAAATAGCATTATAGCCATACCAACTGAATTGATAACTGATTGTTATTAACAAATAAATCATTACAATTGTCCACAAACTGTTCAGAGGGAGCGCAAACAAACCGACCAAGCCGTATTTTGGATTAAATATGAGATTATGATATTTATACGTGTTTCTAAAAAATCCCGTATACCATCTCAATCTCTGCTTAAAGAATTCTTTCAAAGTTCTTGGGACATGGGTAAAAGAAAAGCCATTGAAAGATGTTTTTATTTTATAACCATTTTTTACTAATTTCAAAGCCATTTCCAAATCTTCTGTCTCATTTTTCTCGTCAAATCCTCCCAGCATTTTAACTAAATCAGTTTTAAAAATAGTACCAGCTCCGTTTACGATGTACATAGCATCTTCTGAACTTAAAATCTTTCTTAAAAAATCAGTTATCAAATACTCTATAAACTGGAAATAATTCAAGAAGCCCTTGGACCTTTTTATGTTGACCGATGATATCACAGCACCAATTTTTTTATCATTGAAATAACCGATCATTTTAATTAAAGCGTTTTTTTCTAGATACGAATCGGCATCAAGTATACAAAAATACTCTGTATTAATTTTTTTCAAAGCTCCATTAATCGAATTTGCTTTACCCGTATTTTTCTTGTTTATTAGTCTTATCAAACCTTTTTTCTCAAACTTTCCGCAAATTTTTCTTGTATTATCGGTAGAGCCATCATTAACTACTAAAATTTTTAATTTATCTTTTGGATATATTTGGTTTAAACAGCTCTTGATTGATGATTCAATACCTTTTTCTTCATTACAAGCTGCTATTAGCATAGTGATTTTTGGAAATTTTTCAGGCTTCGGATCATCTTTTTTGCAGGTCTTCCAAACTATCAAAAAATAGATTGCGAAATAAATAGATATGAAAGCCAGTATCGAAGTTATTATTGCTTGAATGTCCATATAACTTTATTAAATTTGTAATTTTATTACTCTAGCTATTTTCCAAAGGAATTGGAATGCTATTGTTGATAAGAAAGTTCTTATTTATTTCCATGGTATATTTTAATTTTTATAATAATTTTAACTTCCCGGTTATTTTATCGATTTTTTGCTCTTCGGCAGGGCCTATACCCAAGCAAGTGACCGTTCCTTTTTTCAGTTGTGTCAATCCAGCATCTCTCACTAAAAAACATGGTAGCTTGGCAGCCATTACTTTTTTGTAAATCTCGTTTAGATTTTTCAAATCTTCTACCTTCAAAACAACTTTTTTACTGCCCTTTTCTTCCCATCTCTTTAAAATTTTTTCATCGACCCATTTCAAGGAGCCAACAGACGCATGAGCAACATGAGCAGCCAGTTTTCCTTTCTCCCACTTCAAATCTTTCCTGACAACTATCACTTGCTTGTACAAAACATCAACCTATGTATCTCGTATCTTCGTCCTTTTTCTTCATCAAAACAGGAAACATGATTGGTGGTGGTAACTGAAGACTTTCAGAAATATTTATTCCTAACGTCAAACATTTTCTGAACAAGAAATTTTTTATCTCCATATCCACATTATCCGGCAGTTTGTTCTTTTTGTCCCAAAACTCCAAAACTTTCTTAGTATTTTTATCTGTGTACAGCAATTCACCAACAAATCTTATTTGCCCAATGTCTGGATTGTAGTTTGTTTTGAATTCAAAACTTACAGCCAGAGCACTCTGTTTGGCTGGGAACGCCATATCTCTTTCAATAACCGAATTTATTCTGGGGGTAGAACTTATGTCTATTTTTTTTGCTTGCACGTTTCTTCTTTCAGCTTGAATTAACGAAATATTGTAACCGATTATTGGCATTAACTCACATCAATAGTAGAAATATTAAGTTGAAAGGTTAAATTATTACTATCGGGCGATTCTTTGAAAGTCATGGTTCCTTTAGCAGACGGTTTTGAAGAGATAGAAGCATTGACTATAATTGATGTACTGAGAAGAGCTGGATTGAAAGTTGAGACTGTAGGCGTTGTGGGTAGTACAATAACAGGAGCTCATGGTGTTAGAGTTATAGCTGACAAAAGATTGATGGAAATTTCTGAGGATTACGATGCAATAGTTCTTCCGGGCGGTAGTCCAGGCTACATCAACTTAAGCAGAACAGCTAAAATCCTTGAAATCCTGAAAAAAATGAACGAACAGGGAAAGATTGTAGCAGCCATATGTGGCTCACCAGCCGTTTTGGCCAAGGCTGGGATATTGGAAAACAAGAAAGCGACCATATATCCCGGTATGGAAAGAGAACTACCTAGGCCAAGGGCGGAGAGGGTGGTGGTCGACGGTAACATCATAACCTCCCAAGCCGCTGGAACTACCATGGAATTTGCTCTAAAACTCGTTGAAATTCTTGTAAACAAGGAAAAAGCATCGGAATTGAGAACAGATCTAGTGATTTAAGTGAATAATGGGTTTCGAAAAGAGATACTAGAAGAAATCTTAAGAAAAAAAGTAGTAACAAAGGTAGAATTGACCTCTTTTTTGGAAAATAAGGTGGATAATCCCTCTTCTGAGATTACGTCTATAACGAAAGCTTTAATATCCGAAGGGCTGATAACTATTGTAAGTCCCATAGGGGAAAGCTGTTATGCGATTACCCAAAAGGGGATGAGGAAGATAAAGGTATGAGAGACAAAGCGCAAACAATGTTCAAGATTTTCATAATGATTTCTTTATTTATATTTGTCTATTTTCTAGCTGATGTGTCATTATCTTACTTGAACGTCTGTCAGTTGGTTAGAGATCAAGTCTATTGCAAACCAATTCCTGTAATTGACCTGTTACCAATACTATAATCTTTTTCTATTCCAGTCAGAATAGAGTTTTATGAAAGTTAGAGTGCGTGTTGTAATTGGTGGAGTAGTTCAAGGAGTCTTTTTCAGGGCAAATATAGAAGAGTTGGCTCATAAACTTGATGTGAAAGGATGGGTAAGGAACATGGATGAGAAAGTGGAGTCTGTTTTTGAAGGGGAGAAGGAAAAGGTGGACAAGATTATCAATTTTTGCAAAAGAGGGCCATCTGGAGCAAAGGTCGTCAGTTTTGAAATCAATCGGGAAGAATTCAAAAACGAATTTAAAGATTTTCAGATAAAATACAGATAATATTGTAAAACAACTAATAATTAATTAAATAGCCCCGTGGTGTAGCGGCCAAGCATATGAACTCGATTGGGGTATAAGGCTTTGGACTTCAATCTGAAGCTCTGACAACAGATGAAGAGAGAACCCTCAAGACAGCGGTTCGAATCCGCTCGGGGCTACTTTTTATTTTTTTCATATGGCCGCACAGATAGAAAATTACAGTGGCAATCATATGTTTTTCTATTTATTAAACAACAGACAAATTAATCCATAAGACCATGGGATTGATTGAAAATTTAATCAATTTTATAATACATGTTGATCAGAATCTAAATTTGATTATCCAAAGTTATGGTCCTTTGTCCTACTTAATACTTTTTCTCATCATATTCAGCGAAACAGGTCTTGTGATAGCACCATTTTTTCCTGGCGATTCTCTACTTTTCATGGCAGGTGCGTTTGCTAGTACTGGTTCACTTAATGTCGAATGGTTGTTTATCCTTCTTAGCTTAGCTGCAATCATTGGTGATACAGTGAATTATTGGATAGGGCATTTTGTTGGCCCTAAAATGTTTCATAAAAAAGATGCTCGCTTTTTAAAGAAAGAATACTTGGATGACGCATACGAGTTCTACAAAAAACATGGAGGAAAGACTATCATTTTAGCAAGATTTATTCCAGTAATTCGTACATTTGCTCCTTTTGTAGCTGGTATTGGAAAAATGTCATACAAACGATTCATCATTTATAATATCGTAGGAGGTATTGGTTGGGTTGCTATTTTTGTTTTTGGAGGATATTTTTTTGGTAGTATTCCTATAGTTAAAGAAAATTTGTCTTTGGTAATTTTTGGCATTATCTTCGTTTCAATCATACCAGTCGCGATTAAAATTTTGTCACAATCAAAGAAAAGTGGGCAAATGTAAGCTTCCCAATTTTAAATAATATTTTTATTAGATAATCATTTAGTGATTTAATGATAGATTGGAAATTGCATTTGATTTTCGGTTTTTTCCTAGTTTTGATTTGGCTAAATGCAATCTATTTTTTAAAAATTTTTGAGATGGATTTATTTTCTGTTCTAGGCTTAATCGTTTTGACTCTTTTCATTTCAGTATTTCCTGATATTGATTTGAAAAAATCCAAGATTAGAGAACTGATTTCTATTTCCATCGCTTTCATCATTTCCATGACTTACATTTACTTTTATCAATCCACTTGGTTTTATGGAATGATTTATTTTATTTTCGTTTATTTAATTTTTAAAAATCTTCCAACAAAGCATAGAGGAGTTCTGCATTCATTTAAATTTTCTATTATCTTTTCATCAGTATTCATCTTTCTAGTTTATTTTACAATTGGTTTTAATGAAAAAATTTTATTCTGGTTCTTGGTTGTGCTATCTAGTTATTGTTTGCATCTCGTTTTGGATAAGATTTAAAAAAAGAAAGGAAAAAATCTAAAAAAATAAATTGGTGGTCAGTAGCTACCTCCATCTTCATCCTTGCGTTAGTCTGGAACGGTGTCGTCATTCCACCAAATAAGAATTGTTTTTTAGTATTTAATTCTTTGTTTATATTCTTGCAGGACAAATTATTTTCGATGAAGATAAAACTCTCCGCAACCTTCGAAGGAAAGTGCTCTTTATGCGGTAAGGAAACCGTAGTTTTTACTGCAGGGGATGAAGACACTAAAAAGACTGTGACCATTTGCAAAGAATGCGCAGATAAACTCGGAGACATACCAACTTCTGAAGTGATTGAAAAATACGGAAAAGTGGATGAGAAATCTTTTGAACCTGGTGTAAAAGTTGAAAAAAAGCTAGAAGCCAGCTAATTTAGGTGGTTTCAATCAGATGGGTTGAAATAGAGTCTTATTTGAAAGAAAAGAACCTTTCAGACAAAATGAGATTTTGGAAACAAACTATAGAAAATGTCAAGGATTTCTCTGGCACATCACCACCGTCCGTCTTTGTTGGCAGTTTCAAATACCCACATGTTTTTTTAGGAATACTTTCTCCGCCAGTGAAACAGGAGAACGCTTGGTTGCTTGACTCTCCTGAGCAATGGTATAGAAACAAGGCTTCTATAGACGAGGTATTGGTATACAGAAGCGAGATGATATATTCTAGATTCGTTTCAAATGTGAAAAATTCAAAAGGAAAACTTATAGATGTATTGCAAGAATTGGCTATGAGCAAGAAACAAGCTGATGTGGAAGTTGAACTGAAAAAGAACCCGATTTTTAGATTTAACTTAGACGGAAGAACGTCGCCGATAGGTAATCCAGCTCCTTTAATTCAAGCTAGGATTGTCGGCAATCCATCAGTTGAAAGAAAAGTCGATTATATAGTTTCTGATTTGGATTTGAACGCCACAGAAGCAGCTATCAAATTGTATGGATCAAATATTCCAATAAGTAGAATACAAAAAATGTTTTCTGCTGGTTTGTTAGGATTAAATTTTCAAAGAAAGTTCGTTCCGACCAGATGGTCCATTACTGCCGTAGATGACTCTATCAGTAAAAATTTGTTGGCTAAAGTCAGAACTTATCCAGAATTAAACGAGTTCAGACTATTTTTTAATGAATATCTTGGAAATCGCTATTACGTTTTGCTCATTCCCATTCCATATCAATATGAATTAGTTGAGATGTGGAACCTTGAAGGAAAGACTACTACTTCTGAAGATTATGAGCCGCATTGGGGAAGAAAGGATTATGCATATCAAACTGCAGGAGCATTTTACGCTGGAAGATTAGCTGCGATGGAATATCTTGAAAAAATTAAAAGGCAGGCGGCGATCTTGGTCATAAGAGAAGTGACAAAAGAATATTATTTGCCTTTGGGGATTTGGCAGTTGAGAGAATCTTTGAGAGACTCTTTCAACAAACCTTTTGAACGATTTTCAGATTTACATTTGGCTGTCAAAAAAATTAATGAGAAAACAAATAAATTGTGGATGAGCAGAAGTAAACTTTTGAAGAATCTGAAAGAACAGACCAAATTAGACGTCTTCATGAAAAAAACTAAATAAAATTTTAAAAGAAATTAAAAAAATGGGAAAATTTTTACAATATTCCCAGATTTAAAATGTTAAGAAAGTCTAATGCCAATACTCCCACCAGTACCAGGAGTATTATTATCATTATCATTAATCTTCTGTTCATTGCATCAACCTATTAATTAATTCGTTTTTGATAGATTAAAAACTATTCTAACCTTTTTTATAAATGTCTTCTATTTTATTGACTTTCTCAACGCGCCTTAGATACTTTTCTCCAAGAAACTTTGTTTTCAGCCAAACATCAACTATTTTTTTCGCTTCTTCCTCCCCCGTCATTCTTCCTCCGAGAGCTAGGATATTTGCATCATTGTGTTCCCTACTCAACTTTGCCATTTCAGTATTGCAGCATAAAGCAGCTCTAATTCTAGGAACCTTATTAGATGCTATGCTCATGCCTATTCCTGTACCGCAAATCAAAATTCCTTTTTCACATTTATTATCTTTCACGGCTTCTGCAACTTTGACTGCAAAATCAGGATAATCGTCCGTAGATTCTTCTCTGTAATTTCCGAAATCCTCAACCTCAAACTTCATTTTTTCTAAGAATTTTTTAATACTTTCTTTCAAGGAGAAACCAGCATGATCAGAACCAATGGCGATTTTACACTTATTCAAGGTTCGCATGTTTTTCCCTGAGGTCTTGCTCTTTTTTATTGTATATTTTCATAAGTTGTGCAATTACAGAATCAAGAAATATCAGACTGGACAATTCAAAAAGTGTACCCAAAGGAGTTAAAGGTTCATGCTCGCCAGTTAATTGACGAGAGGTATAGTCATTGCTCAACAGTCCCCCTCTCCCTTTTATTTTGACTATAAAATCTGACGATTGCGCTAATGGAGAATCTTCATAGGAAGTAATGGAAATAACAGCAAGTCCCTGTTCTTTCGCGGTTTTTGCCACGACCAGAGTCGAACTTGTTTTTCCCGACCCAGATATCGCAATCACCAAATCACCAGGTTTAACAGAAGGGGTCACAGTCTCACCGACGACATAAACATTAAATCCCAAATGCATCAGTCTTATGGCAAATGCTCTAGCTACTAAACCACTTCTACCAGCAGCCACAAGAAATATATTTCTTGAATGAATTAATGTCTCAATAAATTTTTTTATTTCAGTTTGATCTACTTCTGAAAGTATTTTGTCAATATTCTCTAAAATATTTTTAATTATGTTCTTTACCATCAAATCATCTTTGACAATATATTTTTTGTTGCCGCAAATGGGTCTTTAGATTTTGTTATGAATCCACCAACAATTACGGTATCAACTCTAAACTCTTTTATTGAGTTTATATTTATATCGTTTATTCCGCCAGCGACTATGATCGGAATATTGGTCTTCTCGCACAATTCTTTTAATGTTTGATATGGGTAATCGGATTTTTTTTGCTGGTCTATTCCAATGTGCAAGTTGATAAAATCAACACCAAGTTTCTCTAAATAAACGGCTCTCGCAATCGGATCTTTGATTCCAATCAAATCGCAACAAATTTTTATATCAAACTCTTTGCCAGCCTTTATCGCTTCTTTTATTGTATCGTCAGGAGCAGCGCCGAGAACTTGTACTATATCTGCACCAGCCTTTGAGGCCATCTCAGTTTCCAAACGCCCAGTATCCATTATTTTCATATCAGCAAAAATTATTTTGTCAGGAAATCTTCTTTTTAATTCCTTCACAGCTTTAATTCCTTCAGATTTTATCAATGGTGTGCCTGCTTCTAGAATATGTGCTCCGGCCTTTGCCACCTTTTCTGCAATTTCAATGGCGTCTTCCAGTTTTAAAATATCTAAAGCAACCTGTAGTTTCATTTCATTACCTCAGCAAGTAAAGGAACTAAATTTAACTCTGTGAAATATTTCGGTTGTTTAGTTTCATTTACAAAAGAGTTGGTCGTAACTATTTCTTCGGCTCTTAAATCATATAATGTTTTAATCCCTTCTAAAGTTAGAAGATGGACAAGCGCTATGTAAACTTTTCTAGGTTTCATCCTATTTATCCTTCTATAAGTATCGACAACAGTTCCTCCACTCGTAGCAATATCATCTTCAATTATCACATCCCGCCCTCTTACATCCAAATCTCCAAAATCTATTTTTATCTTTCCTGTGTTGTGATCTCTAGTTTTTAGCAAGCATCTAAATTCATAATTCAATGGTTCGGAAATCTCTCTTATTCTGTCTTCCCCTTTTTCGTCTGGAGTTACAATGATGCAATCCTTCATTTTTTTTCGCTTGAAATATTCTACAAACAATTTGGCTGGGCTGATGTCATGAACGTTCACATCCGAGGAAAAGAATTCTGTCAATGGAGTTGGTTTTTTGTAAATGTGCGAATAAACAGTATAAAAATCTGTTACGCCGCAACTTTCTAGCAGCTCAGCCACATATTTCAAAGACGCCGGTTCTCCGGGTCTGAACTTCTCATCTTGCCTCGAATACAAAGCCCAAGGCCATAGCAGTCCAATCTCCTCCACTCCAAGTCCCTTCATCTCTTTCAGCAAAAGACAGGTTTCAACTATAGAGTCATTTGGTGATGGATTGTAACGATTGGACCTCACCGCAAGAAGGGCATTCTTTCCTTTTAACTGATTGCCAGATTTCAACAGCAATCTCGGCCTCTTTTCGCCGTCAGCAAAAGTTTTCTCTTCGGTTTTGATCAGTTCCGCACTTAGTCTTTTGGCCAACTCTTCAGCAAAATCATCTTTCCCAATTACTATATCAGTCATTTCTTCACCCTCATCGAGTTGAAAAGTTCTCTATACCTCTTCACTACTTCCTTCGGATTTTCATCAAATATAACTTCCCTCCCCAAACTCACAAGGGGGCTGGAAACATGTTTTATATTTTCAGGACTTCCACCCTGAGGCCCTATACCTTGCAAAAGAAAAATTATATCATCACCTACTATCTTTTGAATTGTTTTGACATATTCTGTCTTTACAAATCCTGTAAGGCCGACCACACAACCATCGGCCCCGGATTTTTTCACCTCGTTGGCTATAAACTCGTAAAACGGTCGATTGTCTACAAGAGAATTCACCATTATTTTTTCAGCTTCAGGGTTTGACATCAAAGTCAAGACAATAACTCCAAGATTTTTATTATGGGCGCCTTCCACAGTCTTTTGGATGTTTCCTGCAAATGGCGAGAACGTGAACGCGTCAAATCCCATATCCGAGATCCAGAACATCGCCGAATCATTCGTTGAGCCAATGTCACTTAGTTTGTGATCAAGAATAGCCATCATCCCATTGTCATGAATTTTTTTCGATAACTTCCTAAGAATTTTTGAATCTTTGAAAAAGAATTGCGTGTTTGGTTTGACAGAACAGCAATAATCTGCAACCTCTTCAATAATATAGAAAGAAAAATTCAGTAAAGTTTCCACATCATCTTTCGTGACAAATTTTTCAGGAACTACATTGTCCTTTCTCTGTTTCGGTAGAGCGGGATCAAGATTGATGTTTATTACGCTGTTCTTCTCTTTAACTATTTCAGAATATCTTACAAAAAACTTGCCCATACAATCCCTTTTATATTTTAATTAACAATCTTTTTATAAACGTTATGTAGGATAATAAAAGTAGTTGAATAAATGGCTGAAAAAAAGCTTTTGGTTGGAAAAATTGAGAACGGGATCGTAATTGACCATATTCCTGGTGGAGAAGCGCTCTTAGTTTTAAAACTTTTGAAGCCCGATCCCCACATAAAGATGGTTATTGCATCTAACGTGGATAGTTCGAAATACGGAAAAAAAGATATTATCAAACTAGAAGGTAAATATCTTACTTCTAAGGAAATAAACTTCATTTCTCTAGTGGCGCCAACCGCCACAATAAATCATATAGAGAATTGGGAACTGAAGAGTAAACAGCAAGTAAAATTTCCAAGCAAGATTGAAGGAGTTTTCAAATGCCGCAACCCTTCATGTAGTACTAATGATGAATTCGCTGAAACAAAAACTAATTTCAGTGTAATTCGTTCCGACGACCCAAAAAAAACTACATTCAAATGCTCACAATGCGAATCGGTTCTATATTATAATGAAGCGATAGAATTTCTGAAGACAAATCCGAGTGTGATTGGTGGTCTAGTTTCGAGGAAGACCATAGCAAAAGTCTTTCTGAACCTTTTAATCAAGAAAGGGGCTTTAAGAATTTCTCCCAATGTGAACGAGCTTTTTGTTTTTAAGAGCGGAAGAAAATCGCCAAATTTCATAAACATGGGTGCCTTGACAGATGGAGAGGCTTTGGCAAAGATTAAATGGGCGTTTGCAAGTTTTGTCGCACTTTTGATAGAGGAGGGTAAATTGGAAGATTTTGACTTTGTTTTTGGCCCGGCTTACAAAGGAATTAATTTGGCAGTACTTACATGCGAGGGGTTGAACGAGTTGTTTGGTATGAAGAAAAGATATCTGTTCGACAGAAAAGAAGAAAAAACATATGCGGATAAGGCAATGGATGCAGTAATTGTTGGTGCCGGCTACTTTAAACCAGGCGGAAAAATATTGATGGTTGATGATGTGATTACAACCGGTGGGGCAAAAATCGAGGCTTTGGAAAAATTGAAACTGCTCGGTGAACATAAAGTTGTTGGTATTGTTATTGCGGTTGACAGGCAGGAAAAAATGGGAGACGCCAAAAAGGTGGAGGATAAAAGTGCTGTCCAAAACCTGGAAGATAATTTTGGAATAAAAGTCTTTCCAATTCTTGGAATGGATGTCATTTTTAAGTTGATCGAAGATACCTTGAGTGAGGAGATAAAAGGGAACTGGACTGATTATTACAAAAAATATGGGACAGTTCAACTTTTTAATTAATTATTTCTTCTTTTTATTTCCGTTGACATCGAATCTTGGTTTTACTGTGCCGAACTCAAGTTCCTTTGAACACTTCACGCATGTAGGAACACCATTTTTTATCACAATCTTGTCAAAATCCAGTTTACCGTGCTCTGGGCAGAACATCTTTGCTTTTATTGATATCACCTAAGATTTTTTTTGGCTGACAACTGATCGTCGTTCATCCTATGTAGCTGTGTTCTTTTTCTTCTTCATTCTTAATTCTTCTACTTCTTTCGATAAATTTCTCAAAATGACTAATAACATCTTTTGTTAGGCTAGGAATAACTTTTTTCAAAGCGTCTTCGAAATCTCCTTCGGTCACTTCCTTCGCTTTAATATTCTTCCTCAATGCATGCATCGCAGCCTCTCTGCATACAGCATCTATGTCGGCACCCGAATATCCTTCTGTTTTCTTAGCTAAATCTTTTAAATCCACGCTTTTTATTGGCATTTTTTTGGTATGTACTTTAAATATCTCCAATCTTGCCGTTTCGTCTGGTGCTGGGACTAAAATCTGCCTGTCAAATCTTCCAGACCTCAACAAAGCCGGGTCAATTATATCTGGCCTGTTGGTTGCAGCGATTATCACCACACCTTTCAACTCTTCCAAACCAGATAATTCTGATAAAAGTTGTGAGACTACACTCTCTGTTGCATGTGTTCCATGATAAGCACCTCTTCTAGGTGCTATCGAGTCAATCTCGTCAAAGAAAATTATACATGGAGATACTTGCTTGGCCCTTCTGAACAAATCTCTTATCATCTTCTCGCTTTCACCAAACCATTTGCTTGTCAATTCCGGTCCTTTGACAGAAATGAAGTTTGCTCCACTCTCATTCGCTACAGCTTTAGCAAGTAACGTTTTTCCCGTACCAGGCGGTCCGTATAACAAAACTCCTTTCGGAGGTTCTATTCCGACTCTATCAAAACTTTCTGGATATTTTAATGGCCATTCGACCATCTCTTCCAAAGATTTTTTAACTTCTTCCAATCCACCAATATCTTCCCATTTCACTTTTGGAATTTCAACCAAAACTTCACGCATAGCCGAAGGCTCTACCATTTTGAATGCATTTTCAAAATCTTCTGTTGTGACAATAAGTTTTTCTATAATTTCTTTTGGCAATTCCTCTTCTGTCTTCCATTTTATTTCCGGCAGAACTCTTCTCAGTGCTGACATGGCAGCTTCTTTAGCCAGAGCCCATATGTCCGAACCAACATAACCATAAGTTATATCAGCTAACCAGTTTAGATCCACGCTTTTCAGCGGCATATTTCTTGTGTGGATTTTAAAAATCTCTAATCTACCATTTCTGTCAGGCACAGGAAATTCTATTTCTCTGTCAAATCTTCCAGCTCTTCTCAAAGCCGGATCTATTGAATTCACTCTGTTGGTCGCAGCAATCACTATGGTTTTGCCTCTTTTCTTCAATCCATCCATGCATGTCAGTAATTGACTAACCATTCTTCTTTCCACTTCACCAGTAACTTCCTCTCTTTTTGGTGCCAATGCATCTATCTCATCGATAAAAATAATTGAAGGAGCATTCTTTTCCGCCTCATCAAAGATGTCACGAATCTTTTTCTCGCTTTCGCCGTACCATTTACTCGTGACCTCAGGTCCAGAAATAGAGATGAAGTTTGCTCCACTCTCATTCGCTACAGCTTTAGCAAGTAACGTTTTTCCCGTACCAGGCGGTCCGTATAACAAAACTCCTTTCGGAGCTTCTACTCCCAATCTTTCAAACAATTCAGGATGTCTCAACGGCAGTTCAATCATTTCCCTAACCTTATCTATCATCGGCTTTATACCGCCTATGTCTTCATATGTCACAGCAGGAACAACTTTTTCATCCAATTTCATACTTTCAGGCAGTTCTGGAATAACTTCCAAATCAGTTATGTTACCAATTTTCACTATTCCACTAGGTTCGGTATGGGTTACAACAAATCTAGTCTCACCCGGGATTGGTGTGAAAAAGAAATCATCAAAATCAAGACCGAAGAAATCTTCGAAAAATGTTCCAGTAGATTTTCTTCTATTGACAACAGGCGAAGGAATAATGATGTCTCCTTTTGCGACAGGTCTCATGTATATGTTTTGCTTGACTAAATCAGGACTTATATGGATGATCATGCCTTTTTCTGCAGGAGCAATCGATACTCTTTTCGCTTCTTTCACTTCCGTTTTCCTTATTTTAACAAACTCTCCAACACCGCCTCCGCAATTCCTTCTAACGATACCGTCCATCCTTACTATGTTCAATCCCACATCAGCTGGATATGCTCTGACAGCTATGGCTCCAGTCTTTCTATTCCCTTCTATCTCAACAACATCTCCCTCTCTCAATCCCAGCTTGTGCATAATGTTAGAATCAATTCTAACAATCCCTCTACCAGCTTCTTCTCTTGCTGTTAGTTCGCCTACTTTTAACCTTACCTCTTTTTCTTCAGCCATCTTCCTCATCCTCTTCTTCTAATTCATCTTCAAAAATATCTTCATCCTCCAATAATACTTTGAAACTTTTCCACATAACTTTATCGTGCCATTCTTTTAGAAAAGTTTCAATTTTTTCGAAATCATTCTCAGGAACTATGAACGAACTCTGGTCAACTCTTTTGTGTGGTATCTCATCTAGCAACCCTTCTCTATAATATGTGTAGAACTTATCTTGTGGTTTCGGCTTGCCTTTCTGCACTACAACCACCTTTCTTATCATCTGTTTCCATCCATAAAGTCCTCTAAAAAACTTGTTCCTCTCGTAGTGACTTTCGAATTTTTTGCTCGTCACGCTGAATGAGATTAAAATTGCTTTCTTCTCTTTTTCCATATTTTTTATATGGTAGGAGAGGGTATTTAAAGTTAGTGTTTAAGTAATCTAAAATAAATCTCAGAAATCTTCTATCTTCCCGTCAAAGTTATGTATATCATCAACGCAACTAATGAAGCTACAGTAGTGATTACGATTATAAGGCCAAGCGCCATAACTGGTATTACAGCTTGTCCTAAACTCGCAATTATGATTGGAATCAAAACTACTGTAAGAACGAGAGTAGCCGCAAGAAGTAGCAAAACAACAAACGGCAAATATTTAATCGGTTTTTTCAAGTCTCTCATAAATTCAATTTGTTTTTTTGATTTAATAACTTTTCACTTTTCTTCTTTATCGCACTTATTTTTGTATTCACAGAATTTACACATCCATGACATGTCAGAGACTCTCTTGGCCTCGGCAAAGGGCAGTTTGTTTCCTTTTAAATGGTCATGTAAGAAATTGAATCTGTCAACTATTTCCGCGGCTTTGAATTCATCAAAAGGTATTTCGAAAATCTTACTGTGGAGATTGTTCTTATCTATATAGAGCATAACGCCATCGTGAACATCTGTAGCGGTCATATAGAACATCAACTGTGAGACATGATTGGAATGAGCCTCTTCTATAAATTCCACATTTCTAGTAGATTTCACCTCAACCAAGACTCTCTTTTCGCTTTCTTTGACCAAGATTAAATCATCCACTCTACCAGAAACAACAAAATCTTTACCTTCGATTTTTATAGGCAACTCAGCACTCAGTAATTCAATATTTTTATTTTTCTCGCTTCTCAAAACTTCCACAACAAATCCATGAAGCATGTTCCCAACTTCAAATATCTTCAGAGTATCTACATCAACCTCTTGAGGATATTTGTAAGAATACCAAACTTTTCTTAGACAGTTGCCAACTTCTGATGGATAATATCTTCCTATCTGCTTCGGCTTGTGTTCTCTTGCTATATGATTTTCAACCATCTCATCGAAATCGAACATACTATCAATTAAATGTCAATGGAAATATAAAAAAGAAAAAGAAAAGAAATTATTTCTTCTTCATCGGCTTGAGCATGAATCCCTTCAGGATTAGCAATAGTCCGAACAGCATGACCATGATCGGCCAGAACGGTTCAAGCACGATGGCATTAGTTTCTTTGAGGTACCAAATTACTCCGAATAACAAGAGTATTGCGCCCCAGCATATCTTCATCTTTTTATGTTCGTCGTCACAACACATCATATTCTCACTATAATTAATATGGGCTTTTAATAGTAAATCTATTTTTTCTTCTCAGCTTTGGTTCCAGTTTTGACAGCTTTTGCTTTCTTCTTCCCCCAATCTGCTTTTGTTGGGCATTTTACTTCAATGCACATCCTGAATGGTCTTCTGCCTTTTCTCCAAACTTGAACTATTGGAGTGTTGCATTTCTCGCAAACTTTTCCCGTGGCTTGAATCAAAGCTCCGCCTGGAAGAGGATATCCAGTCTGGCATGATGGAAGCCATTTCTTTTCCTTCCAACTGCATTTGCATTTTCCTTTAGGCTGGCCGCATATCTCGCATTTACACTTGCAAGCAGTTCTTGTAAATCCACACTTCGCGCATTTGAAATAATTAGAACAACCGACAAAAAACTTTCCACTGAATCTAGATCTCAGGATTCTTAATTCACCTGTCTTACAGTTGATGCAAGTTCCAAGATGTCTTTCTTCTTTCCTAGCTTCTACCAATCCTTCCAAAAGTTTTTTTCCAATCTTCTCCTCATTTTTTTTGAATTCTTTCAGAATGTCATCCAAAGTTTCTTTCGCTTCTTCAACCACCTCTTCTCTTTTCTTCTTTCCATTAAAAACTTGTTCCATCTCTTCATCAAACTTTTTAGTCAATTCTTCACTCAATATCCTTGGCGAGTAGTCTTTCAAGGCTTTAGTGACAGCCTCTCCAAGCTTGGTGACTTGTATAGATTTACCCATGATATACCTTCTGTCATATAGAGTCTGTAAAATTTCTGCGCGAGTAGCTTTAGTTCCAAGATTTCTCTTCTCAAGTTCTTTCAATATACTACCTTGGCTGTATCTGCCAGGGGGCTGAGTTTCTTTGGCCAATTGTTCCAACTTCAAAGCTTTTACAGTCTGGCCAATCTCCAAATCCGGTAAAATTATTTCCTCAGACGCAAGATAGGGTCCATAGATTTCAGTCCATCCAGGCTCTATAGTGCGTTTACCCACAACAATAAACTTGTAACCATTGACATCTAAAGAAACAGTCATACTTTCTCTCGTGGCTTCATCAGCAAATGTAGACAAAGTTCTTCTTACAACCAAATCATAAATTTTCTTCTGTTGTGCATTGAGTTTTTTCAAATCAGGAACTTCCCATGTTGCATACACAGCAGGATGGGCAGGATCTTCTCTCGGACCTTCTTTCGGAACCAGTTTTTCTTTTTTTAACAACTCTTCCGCAAACTTCTTATATTGAGGCAAAGTTGCTATAGCTTTCAAAATCTTCTGATAATTGATACTTGGAGGTAATTTTTGTGAGGACGAACGAGGATAGGAAATAAATCCAGCCTGATACAAACTTTCAGCTATTCTCATGGTCTGAATCGGCGAAAATTTGAATTGATTGTAAGCTTCTGCTTGCAAGTCTGTTGTATTGAAAGGAACAGGAGGAGATTGCTTGTACTGCCTCTTCTTTATATCCTTTACAGTAGCGTTCTTTCCTTCGCACGTTTTCAATATCTTATCAGCTTCTTCCTTCTTCCATAATTTGTCCTTCTCATACTGGGCGATTACTTCCATCCCATCAATTTTTACGCGCAATTGCAATTCCCAGAAAGGCGTAGGCTTGAACTTTCTAATTTCCAGATCTCTCTCCAAGAGCATAGCCAAAGTTGGGCTTTGAACTCTACCTGAGGACAGAATCGAAAATCCTTTTTCAGCTTGGCTTTTTAAAGCCAGTGTCAGGGCTCTGGTAATATTGATGCCCCACAGCCAATCCAATTCATGCCTTGTCAATCCCGATTCAAGCATAGGAAACATGATATGTTTGTCCATATTCTTGTAAGATTCAATTAACTCATCTTTTGTCAAGGTGGAGAACTTCATCCTTTTCGCATCTTTCACTCCGCAAAGAAACCTTAAAATATTAAAAAGCAGAACTTCTCCTTCAGTATCCACATCAGCAGCATTCACAAATTCTTTGGCGTCCTTTACTAGAGATTCTATATTTCTAAAATATTTTTCAGTCCATGCAGTATCTTTTTTGATGTAAGTTGGTATCCACTCATAATCAAAAATTGGATATATCCACCCTTTGCTATTTTTTTTCTTCACAGGATTCAAGACAAACAAATGTCCGACTGCTGGGACGCAGATGTGTTTCTTTCCATTGATAGTAAACTCATAATAAGATGCTTCGTTTTTTTTGACAGTTTTCGGTTTTTTATCAGCCAAAGCCTCAGAAATTCTTCTCGCAGCATCAGGTTTTTCAGCAATAATTAGAGTATAACTCACTCATCCACCAGCCATAAAAATATTCTTCTCAATTTTCATTATTAATTGTCAACTAGTTTTTTATTATTTTCACTCCAAAATTATTGGATTTACTGTACTAGTTTCATGCATAGATCTTTCTATTGCAGCCATTCTGCTCTCAAGAAACACCAGTTTACCTAACAATTCTTCAATTTGTTCATCATAAACTCTCGTATCAATTTCTGGCTTAGCCTCTTTCTTCAAACTTCTAAGTTCATCCTCCACAGTTGATATTTGATTGAATACCTGCGAAAATCTTTTGTCATCTATTTTAATTTCTTGCGGCTTAGCTCCTTTTGTTACTTGGAATAAATTACCTATTTTTCCATCAGATGTAGCCATTCTTTGCATCAAAGAATTCATTTTATCATTAAGGTGCCCAGTTTCTATAATTACTTGAGGAACTTCTTTATTCAACCTATCAACTTTTTCATTAAGTTCAACGATTTTGTTATCAAAGGACTCCATGTTTTCTCTGGCGCTACCGATATGAATCCCTTTATTTTCAACAACCGCTTTCTCCAATTCAGAAATCCTTCTATGATCATTA
>Ga0315285_10000863_pt1 | contig 31585 bp, 19 predicted proteins | sample YL17G09_36_MG_FD_203698 | JGI IMG/M metagenome (GOLD analysis project Ga0315285, IMG submission 203698) | Sediment microbial communities from Yellowstone Lake, YNP, Wyoming, USA - YL17G09_36 | ecosystem: Environmental > Aquatic > Freshwater > Lake > Sediment | place: USA: Wyoming | collected...
CAGCGGTGCGCTGTGGGTCTGCCCGTTGGGCGTGAAAACCCACGAAGAAAAGGGCTCCGCGACCCGGAACACCCCATTTGACAGGAGAGAGCCTTTCATGGATAGCGGCCGGGCTCGGTCCCGGCCGCAGAATTCTCCGGGCGCCCACGGCCGAGACGGAGCTCGGCCGCTACACCCAAACCGAGACGCCTCTAGGTCCGCGTTTGGGGACGGTGTCAGAAGTGCCGTCTGCGAAAACTTGGCCGCAATAGCGACTTCGCGCGGTCCCAGGCCCATGCAAATGGGTCCTACCCAGCGCCAGGCACATGGCCGAGTTTGTTGTGCTGCGGGACCGATCATCCAACCTGTGGTATGATCCGCATGTCTGACCACAACTGGTAACCGGGAAAGTGGTATTTATTGGCCGGAAGCGCATGGCTGTATTTCGAGTTGAGATTGGGCCGCGACGCTTGGAGCTTGGCGGGGGTACCGACGGGCCACTCGCCGGACTGCTGCGCGAAGCAGGTCTGAGGGACGTGGCTGGCGCGACCGTGTCGCGACTGTTTTATCTCGAAGGCGGCCTGGACCGGGCCGATGCCGGGCGAATCGCGGCCGAGCTGCTGCTGGACCCGGTGACCGAGATCGCAGTCGTCGTCGGCGCCGGCGATGCGCTCCCGCCAGTCGAAGCACGAGTCGTGGCGTTCGAGATACACCTCCGGCCGGGGGTCATGGATCCCGTGGCCGACAGCACGCTGGCGGAGCTGCGGGCGGCTGGATTCCGCGTCGACCAGGTGCGGACCGCGCGGCGGTATCTGGTACGGGGGCAGGTGAGCGACCGGGAGGTGCTGGAAGCCGTCGGTCGTGTGCTTGCCAACGACTGCATCGAACAGGTCATCGCGGGGTCGGCCGGCGTACAGCCTTCGCCCTGCCCGCCGGCGTACCGATTCCAGCGACGCACCGTTTCTCTCCGCGGTCTGGACGATGCGGGGCTGGAGCGGCTTTCGCGTGACGCGCACCTTTTCCTGTCGTGCGAGGAGATGCGGGCCATTCAACGGCATTTCGAGGCCTTGGGGCGAGACCCCACGGACCTGGAGCTGGAGACCCTGGCCCAAACGTGGTCCGAGCACTGCGTGCACAAGACGCTGAAAAGCGCCGTGCTGTACCACGGGGCGCCCTTGCCGGCGCCGCAGGCCAAGCACGCCGCCACGGCGACGGACGCCGAAACCCGGCGCTATGACAATCTGCTGCGGGAAACGATCGTCCGTGCGACCGAGGAGCTCATGGCCGCCGGTCGTGGGCCGGACTGCCTCTCGGTGTTCAAGGACAACGCGGGCGTGATCGCCTTTGACGACGAGTTTGGCATCGCGTTCAAGGTCGAGACCCACAATCACCCGTCCGCGATTGAGCCCTACGGCGGCGCTGCGACGGGCATCGGCGGCGTGATCCGCGATGTCATCGGTTGCGGGTGCGGAGCCAGGCCCATCGCCAGTACAGACGTGTTCTGCGTCGCGCCGTCGGACTGGCCGCTCGATCGGTTGCCCAAGGGCGTGCTGCACCCGTGGCGTATTCTCCGCGGGGTCGTGCGCGGCGTGGCCGACTACGGCAACCGCATGGGCATCCCGACCGTGAACGGGGCGGTGTGCTTCGATCCACGCTACCTGGGCAATCCGCTCGTCTTCTGCGGCTCCGTGGGCTTGATCCCGCGGGACAAGATCACCAAGGCGGCCCGGCCGGGCGATCGCATTGTCCTCATTGGAGGCCGCACCGGCCGCGACGGTATTCACGGCGCGACGTTCTCCTCGGCTGAGCTGACCGACACGCACGCCGACGAGTTCTCCCACGCCGTCCAGATCGGCAACGCGATCACCGAGAAGCGCTGCCTGGATGCCGTCCTGCAGGCGCGCGACGCGGAAGGCGGCTGCCTGTACACGGCGATCACCGACTGCGGGGCCGGCGGCCTGAGCAGCGCCGTGGGGGAGATGGGTGAGGACATCGGGGCCGTCGTCGACCTCGAGCATGTGCCGCTGAAGTACGCGGGCCTGCGCTATGACGAGGTCTGGATCAGCGAGGCCCAGGAGCGGATGGTGGTCGCCGTCCCGCCCGTCAACTTGGCGCGCTTCCTGGACATCATGCGGCGGGAGGAGGTCGAGGCGACGGTCATCGGCACGTTCGGGAGCGAAGGAGCAGCGCCTGGCGCCGCCACGCCGCGGCTCATCGTCCGTTACGAGGGACATGTCGTCGGTGACCTCGACACGCAGTTCCTGCACCACGGCCTGCCACAGATGGAGCGCGTGGCGGAGTGGCAGCCGGACGCGATCGGTGCTGCGCCCGGCCCGGATAGCGGGGACGTGTCCGGCGCGCCCCGCGCGGCTCTCGGGCGCTTGCGCGGCGAACTCGCCCGGCCGGACGTGGCCTCCAAGGCGTGGATCATCCGGCAGTATGACCACGAAGTGCAGGGTGGCAGCGTGGTCAAACCGCTGCTGGGACCGGGCCGCGGCCCCGCCGATGCGGCCGTGCTGCGCCCGCGGCTGCTTTCTCTGCGCGGGATCGCCATTGGCTGCGGCCTCGCCCCGCACGTGGCCGACATTGATCCGTACTGGATGGCGGCGGCAGCGATCGACGAAGCGTTGCGCAACGTGGTGTGCGTGGGCGGCGATCCCGGCCAGACCGCCATTCTGGACAACTTCTGTTGGGGCCGCAGCGATGATCCGCGGCAGCTCGGCGCGCTGGTGCGGGCTTGCCAGGCTTGCTACGACGTGGCGACGGCCTACGGCACGCCCTTCATCTCGGGCAAGGACTCGCTCAACAACGAGTTTGCCCTCGACGAGGCGGATATCGCGCCTTTGCTGGAGACGCTGCGCCGCCAGGCGGCGGACAACGGCGCTGACGCGGCGCGGCTGCGCTGGATCTTGCCGGTCCTGGCGGAGCGCGTGACGCAGCGCCGGCGCCTGGCGATCCCGCCCACGCTGCTGATCAGCGCGCTGAGCATCGTCGCGGATGTGCAGTGTTGCGTCACACCGGACCTCAAGGGCCCAGGCCACCGTGTCCTGCTCGTGGGCGGTCTGCCGCCGATTGGCTTCTCGCTCACGTTGGCCGCGTGTATCCATCGCACGTTGGCGGACCTGATGCGTCGGCGGCTGGTGGCCGCCTGCCATGACGTCGCGGACGGCGGCTGGCTCGTAGCGCTCGCGGAGATGGCGCTGGCCGGTAAGCGCGGCGTCGTGCTTGACGCCGGGCTCGACGCCGCTCCAGCGCCGTTCGATGAACTTTGTGCAGCGTATCTCATTGAGACGCCGAACGCGGCCGCAGCGGGCGAGATTCTGGATCGCGCCGCGGTGCCCAGCCGGGTCGTTGCGACAACCGCCGCTGACGATGTGCTGCGGTGGGAAAGCGCGCAGCTAACCGGGGCGGACCTGCGTGCGGCGTGGTCCGGGAGTCACTAGGGGCGGGGTTGTGCATCTGCGTCAGGCCGGTCCGGCGGGCAGTTCGCCTCTGCCGGGGGTGTCGCGGGAGGTGACTCTGGTCGAGGCCGGTGGGCTTGCGCTTCCTGCACGATCCAGTAGCCCAGGGCGAGGATCACGAGCACGGTGACGCCGGCCCCGCCGGCGAGCGACAACCAGTCGAGGATTTCCATGTGGGTGCTGAAGTCGTTGTCCTGGAACGTACGATCTCTTCTGTCGGCGTGCCGGCAACTATAGAATCATTGCGGCCGTGATGGAAGGCCTGCCCCCCCCGCGGCCACGGTTGACGAGCTCAAGAGCATGACGACTGAGTGGCCTGCGTCCGTGTCGCCGGGGGCACCGGGTGAGCGCGTCGCACGGCGCACGATGGCGCAGCGCCGGCGGCGGGTCGTCCGCAGCGTGCTCACGGTCATCCTGGTTACGCTGGTCATGTTGCTGCTCTCCATCCTCAGCCGGGACGAGCAAGCGGTGTGGGGTTGCCGAGAGCGGATGGAGCTGGCTCTGAAGACGTTCCAACAGCACCACCAGGAGTGGATGCGTGACCCGCTGAAGTTCCCGCTGCCGTCCGTCGAAGCCGACCTGGGCGAGCCCTGGCGCGACCACGTGCTGGACAACTGGCGCTTCACCGAACAGGCGGCCTTCTCACGCGAGGTGGGGGTGTGTTGCTGCGAGCGACCGCACAGCCGGTTGTTTCGACCGTCCGGGCGCCATGTCATTCTCTTCAACGTCCCCGAGCAGAAGTACGAGCTGAAGTGGATGGACGAGAGCGAATTCGCCCGCCGGGCCAAGGAGCTCGGGTTCCGCGCGCCCGTCCGGCAGTGAGGCGGGCGAATCGACAGCGCCACAACGCACGGCTATCCTCGGGGTATGGAGCTTTGCGTCGGGTTGAGGAAGTTCGCGCCGCCGGCCGGCGGGACTGTCTTGACCATCGGCAACTTCGATGGGGTGCACCGTGGGCACGCCCGGCTGATCGAGACGGCGCAGGCGCTGGCCCAGCGGCATGCGGCCGCGGTGACCGCGCTGACCTTCCATCCCCATCCGCTGGCCATTCTCGCTCCGGAGCGGGCGCCGACGCCGCTAACCACGCTGGCTGAGAAGCTGGTGCAGCTCGAGCGGCTGGGTGTCACCTCGTGCATCGTGCTGCGTACGGATCCGATCCTGCTGGCCCAGCAGGCCACCGATTTCCTCGCCAGCCTGGTGGCGCACTGCCGGCCGCGGGCGCTCGTGGAAGGGCCCGGTTTTCATTTCGGGCACGGCCGCAGCGGTTCGATTGCCACGCTGCAGGAGCATGCCGCGCACTGGGGCTATGCGGTGCACGTCGTTCCGACGGTGCATTGCGTCGAGCTGCCCACCCATCCGATCATCAGCAGCACGTCGATCCGCCAGGCGCTGCGTGACGGCCGCGTCGGTGAGGCCAACGCGATGCTGGGGCGCCCGTATCGCGTCGTGGGCACGGTCGGGGGGGGCGTGCGGCGCGGGGCCCAGCTCGGCTTTCCAACGGCCAATCTGGATGGCATCCGGCACCTGCTGCCGCAGGAAGCCGTATACGCCGCCGCGGCGCAACTGGAGAGCGGCGCGCTCCATCTGGCGGCGGCCAACATCGGCCCGCAACCGACGTTCGCGCAGTCCCAGTCGCGCGTCGAGGCCCACCTGCTGGACTATCGCGGCGAGCTGCGTGGCCTGCGCATTGGTCTGCATTTCCTCGCCCGGCTGCGCGAGCAACAGAAGTTCGCCGGGGTGCACGAGCTGACGGAACAATTGCACCGGGACGTGGCGGCGACCCGCGAGATGGCACCGCAGGTCGATGAGCTTCGGCGGCGCGGTCTGGTGCCGCTTCATTAGCCCCCGCGCCGGCGTGGGAGCGCCGCGGCGAGCGCAAGGAGCAGCCAACTGGCGGGTTCCGGAACGAACTGGAAGAAGCCGGTGGTCACCGACGGGGTCGGCCCGTTGAAGTAGCAGATCTCCTGAAGGTGCAGCTCATATGTCGTGCCGTCCGCCGGAGCCTGGACCGCACCGAGCAGCGCCATCCGGGCCGGGCCGCCTTTCCAGAGATTCCAAGGCAGGTCGGCGAACAGGTTCTTCAACCCGTAAGCAGTGATCGCTACACAGATCTGTGGATTGCCGTGCCACTCCGGATAGTCGGGCGGCGTGGCCGTGCCGTCCCAGCGCTTGTCGCCGATCACGTTGCTGGTGTTGTTGCACAGGTACCAGTTGGTCGTGACGGCGGCCGGAACGGTCATGCCGTATTCGCGAACGGTGATGTTTGACAGCCAGTTTATCTTGGCCCCGGCCGGCTCGCTCTGAAACTGGAGCCAGACGTACGCGAAATCACCGGGCTGAATCTCGACCGGGCTGGCCGCGGTGCCGGTCGGGGCATTGGCGGGCGGGTAGCTCCCCGGACGAATGGGTCCGGGCAGCGTGCCGTCGTAGTCCGCCCAATAGTCGAAACCGTTCACGTTAACGCCGTTGGCGAACACCGTGCTGACCGTGGGGATGAAGGCGTTGGCCGGGTTTTCGAGCCCGTAAAGAGCGCCGGAGCTGGTGACGAAGATGCGGACGGTGCCGCTCGCGACGGTCGCGAATGCCAGGACCGCGACCACGCACAATGCCTTCTTCATGGCCTCGCACTCCCTTCGATGTGTGTCCTCGGACACCGCTCCGGGGCTGGGTGGGGCTGACGACCGGGTATCATTGCCCACCCCATTCAAAGAATATAACCCAGTTTCGTACGCAGGTCAAGTTGGCGAGTTCTCTTGCGGGGCCACCGGCCGGGGGACCACGGGCGCAAAACAAGAGGAGCCGGTCATACAGCCGGCTCCTCCGTTGACTTCTGCCTATCCCCGCATCAGTACGATACGTTAGCGCCGACGCAGGAGCAGCCCCGCCAGGCCCATCAGCAGCAAGCTGGCGGGCTCAGGCGTGAACTGGAACACACCGCCGGCCGTGGTCGGGTTCGGCGGCGTCCCATAGCTGATGTTCGTGATGACAATGTCATACTTCGTATCGCCCGCCGGACCACTGACCGCGCCGAGCAGGGCGATGCGGCCGGTGCCGCCCTCCCACAGGTTCCAGGGCAAGGCGGCAACCTTGTTCTGAAGCCCGTAGGCGATAATGGCGACACCCGTCTGCGGATTGTTAGTCCACTCGGGATAGAGAGGCGGCGTCGCCGTGCCGTCCCAGCGCTTGGCGAAGAACTGGTTGTTCATGTTATTGCAGAGATACCAGTTGTAAGTGAGCCCGGACGCGGGGGTGGTGGTGCCGTTGGCCTGGATCCTGACGGTCAGCCCGTTGATCTTCGCACCGTTCGGCTCGCTCTGGTACTGGAGCCAGACATAGGCGAAGGCGCCCGCACTGGCATCAATCGTGACCGGGGTACCAACGGTGCCCGAGGGTGCGGCATCCGGCGGGTAAGTGCCCGGACGGATGGGCCCAGGATTCGGAGGAGAGCTGTAGTCCTCGTAGTCCATTCCGTTCACGTCGAGGCCGTTCGAATACACGGTGCTGATGGTGGGCGTGAAGGCGTTGGCGATGTTCTGCAGCCCGTAGCCGTCGGCTGAGGACGTCACGAACACGCGCACCGTTGCGCCGGCGGACGCCACCATGGCCAACATTACGACAAGACACAGTACTCTTTTCATGTTCCGCTACTCCCTTTCCAAAAAAGTGCCAGTGGAGGTACGCTTCCAGCCTCCGGGGACCAGTTCCACGTGGGTGACCTTCACCCTGTTTTTCACGCTACAGGTTCTACGCCCCACAATTTCGCGATATCAAGCGCGGCGCGCAGAAGTTTTTTCCGCCCCATCGGCTAGCCGGTGCCCATGCGGGCCCCGACGGCCATCGCCCGGCTGCCGTCCGAGCCTCTGTGGGCAGCTTACAGCGGTCCGGTTCGGTCGCTAACGGCTCATAAAATGTTCGGCACCCACTTCCGGAAAACGTCGACGCGACGCGGGCGGGCGATCCCGGCCCCGCGATTCCGCGAGGGACTAAGACCTCCTAACAGAACCCGCCACGCCAGTGGCGGGCCAAGGCGGCCCCGCTCCCGGCGCGCCGGGACGGGCGGGGTTCTGATAGGCGCTCTAAACCAAAAAAAGAAGGAGCCGGGCAGAACGCCCGGCTCCTAATCGTCGTTACTTCAACTGCCGTCCAACCTTAACGACGGCGAATCAGCAGGCCGGCCAGACCCATCAGCAACAGGCTGGCAGGCTCAGGGAAGAACTGGAACGCACCGCCCGAAACCGACGGGTTCGGCGGAGTCCCATAGCTGATGTTGGTGATGTCGATCGTGTAGATCGTGCCATCGAAGTCAGCCGAGACCGCGCCGAGCAGCGCCATCCGGTACGCTATGCCCCCCACTGTGCCCTTCCACAGATTCCAGGGCAAGTTGGCGGCCTTGTTCTGGAGCCCGTAGGCGACGATCGCGACCATCGTCTGCGGATTGTTACCGTTCCACTCGGGATAGAGCGGCGGCGTCGCCGTGCCATCCCAGCGCTTGGCGAAGAACTGGTTGTTCATGTTGTTGCAGACATAATAGGTCGTGTAGACCTTCGCGGACGGCTCGGTCGAACCGCACTCGCGAATCGTGATCTGCAACCCGTTGATCTTCGCACCGTTCGGCTCGCTCTGGTACTGGAGCCAAATGTAGCCGAACTGGCCCGGCGGCGGAATCACAACCGGATCGAGGCAGGTGCCCGACGGCGAGTCAGCCGGCGGGTAGCCGCCTGGACGGATGGGCCCAGGAACCGGAGGACTGCTGTAATCCTCGTAATCGTATCCGTTCACATCGGTGCCGTTCGCATACACCGTGCTCACAGTGGGCACGAATGCGTTCGCATTGTTTTCAAGCCCGTAGGGGTCGCAGGACTTGGTGACAAACACGCGCACGGTCGCGTTCGCCGTCGCCACCAGGGCCAGCAACGCCAAGACTGTAACGATTTTCCTCATACTCTCCTTCTCCCTTGTTCAGGACTGCTTGTGGAAGTTTGCTTCCAGCCTCCAACTGTTCACTAAACCACTGTACCGATGTGGGTGACGCTCACCCTTCCTCTCACAGGCTCTCTTATACCCCGGGTCAACCCCGATTGCAAGCGCAACTTCAAAAAAACTGTGCGCCTGTTGGTCTGGGACGGGCGGCGGCCGTCTTGGGCCCAGTACGACCCTCCAACGGCGGCCCCCGCAGGACCGCGCTGTCGTTCACCGTCTGCCCACATGAGCTGTAAATTGCCCATTGGTAACCAGTTACGAACCGAACCGCGTTGCCGAAGGGTGCCGTCTGGTATTACTATGGCATACCGTCCAAGCCGCCGGTCAACAGGCGTGCTACTGAGGCGACTGCCAGCCGAGACCCCGCCGCGTTTTTCCGCTTTCGGACGTGCTAATGTGCTGTCTCGCAAATACGGCATCCTATCGCGGGCTGAGCCGCGGCCTTCAGGCCGCGCGGAGCGGCCGCGCGACATGAATGTCGCGGCTCGGATACGTTGCGGTTTCAATGAGACACGACACTAATGCGGCGGTGAGGCGGGCTGGGTCGTTGTGGCACGTTGCAGCAGTGCTTGAAACCGTGGGTCGTCGCGGAGCGGCTTAAGCGCCTCGTCGGCAGCGAGTTTCTCCGGTGCGAGCGAGCCCCACTTCAACGCGGCTTCGAGCACCCGCAGTGCCGTGTCGAAATCGTTCGCCTGCGCCGCAAGAACAGTGCGCGCGTAACTTGCGGCACCGTCGGTCGGGCGGCGTGACAAAACTCCGTCCAGGAGAGCGGCAGCCTCGGCCGTGTAGCCGGCGCGGGCGAGCGCTTCCGCAAGTTGGCGCGCTGTATCCAGATTGTCCGGCTCCAAGTCGAGCGCTTCGCTCAGCAAGCTCACGGCGTCACTCCACTGTCCGCGTTGGCCCGCGCCTTGCGCCGTGGCGCGCAGCGTCGCCGCGATTTCCGTTAGGCTCGCGCCCGCGATCGGCGCGCCGGGGGGCGGCGGGCGCACCTGTGCGAGCTGGGCCAGCAACGGCGCGACTCGCGGGTCACTCGCCACGCGGGGAACGGCCTGCAGGTTGCGCAGCGTGGCAACGGCGAACTGAAAGAGCTGGGCGTCATAGGGGCAGCGGGCATAGGCCTCGAGCAGCAACTGCAAGGCGGCGATCGTGTCCTCGACGCGTGTCTCCTGGCCTGCGACGAGCGCCTGCGCGCGGGTGGGGGCCAGCCGCGCCGCGACCGCATTGTCCAGCGCATTCGGCAAGCCGGGCGGCAGGACGGTATCGGCCACCATGTCGCTCAGGACGGGGCGCTGCAGCGGGACGAGGGCTTCCGCAATCTTCCCAGGCGTCTCGTACATGTGCCGTGGCGCCGAGAACTCGAGGAGCGCATTGTCGTCGGTGTGGACGGGCGCGCTCCGCACCCACTCGCGCAGGGGCTCATCCGACGTGATGTATCGCCCGAGCACGTCCACCGGCCAGCGCAAGCTCACGCGGTACAGGTCCGCCCGCACAGTCGGCACCCGAAAACGCCGCTCGAACTCTGCGTAGTTGACGCGCTGCGGCTGGCGGGAGGCCAGCAGCAGGCAGTCGTGCTCGGCGAGCTCCCAGAGGGAGACGTGGTCGAAGACGTCGAAGAGCGTGCGGACGATCATCTGGGAGTCTTCAAGCGACGACGGGTAGCCTGGCAGGCGTACGGCCAGCAGGCCGCCGGCGCTGAGCCGGTTCTTGGCCAGCGTGAAGAACTCCCGCGTGAAGAGGTTGGACCTGCCGGCCACCCAGGGGTTGGACGGCTGCGAGATCACCAGGTCGTACACCTGCTCGGTGAGCAGCAGGTGGTTGCGCCCGTCCGCGGCGATCACGTGCACGCGCGGGTCCCGCGTCAGCACGTTGTACGTGTAGGGCGCGAACTTCGCCGCGGCCTGGACCACGTCGTCGCTGATCTCGACGCAGTCCAGGCGTTCGAAGGACGGGTGACAGGCCAGCGCGGCTAGGGACATCCCGGAGCCCAGGCCGATCAGGCAAGCAGACTTCGCGTCGGGATGCACCAGCGCCGGCACGTGGCCCAACAGCAGCGTGGTGATCATGCTGCCCATGCCGGTCGACGCTTCGGGCGCACCGTTCACCCGCAGCGTGAGCACCTGGGCTGCGTCCTTGGGGTGCTCGACGGTTACGGTGCCGTCGGGGCCCTCGCCGTAATAGACGATCTCGCGGGGTGCGGTCGAGCTGCTGCCCATCATGAAGGGCGCAACGGTGAGCACGCGGCGGTCCCAGCGTCCGGCGCCGACCCCGATCGCGAGGATCAGCAGCACGGCCACGACGGGAACAGCGGCGCGGCGGACCAGTGTGGTCTTGCCGCTGGGCCGCGCGAGGACCACGAGGGCGACACCGATCAGCCCGTTGAGCAGGCTGGCGAGGATGATCGAGTTTTGCACGCCGAGCACGTCGCTGCGGATGAGCACGCAGCCGGCCAGGAATGACCCGGCGATGGTGCCGACCGTATTCACCAGGTAGGCGCGGCCGGTCGTCGCTGCGGGCTCTTCTCCTTTGGCGGCCAGCGTGCGGGTGGCCAGCGGGAAAACGGCCCCGATCAGGAAGGTCGGCACAAACGTGACGGCAATGATCAGGAGGAACTGCCAGGTCAGCAGCGCGCCGTAGTTCGTGTGATGGTTGTTGACGAGCGTTTCGACGACCAGTGGGATGCGGCCGTGGATGGGCACGATGACCGCCGCCGCCAGGCCGATGAGCAACTCGAGCACGCCGAATGCGACAACGGGGTTCTTCCAGCGGTCCACCCAGGGGGCGCTGGCCAGGCTCCCCAGCGCGAGGCCGAGGATGAACGCCGCCAGAATGCACGTAAAAGCGTAGGTGGTTGAGCCCACCGACAGGATCAAGGCCCGCGTCCAGGTGATCTGGTACACCATCGCGGTGAAGCCGGAGGCCGCGAGGCTGGTCAGCACAATACGCCGGGCGAATGCTCCTTGGGGAAGCAGGGCTGCCGGCGGGCTGGCCGGCTTGGGAGCGCCACTGGGGAGGGGGTGGGGCAGCAGGTTGAGGGCGGCGACGCCGATCACGATGTTGATCGCCGCCGCGGACCAGGTGGTGTGCAGCAGACCGAGCGTGGGCAAGAGCCAGAACCCGGCGGCCAGGGTCCCCACCACAGCGCCGAACGTGTTGATGCCGTACAGGCGACCGACCGATTGTCCCAAAGCATGCCCTTGCAGCGCGAGGTAGCGCACCAGCACAGGCAGCGTGGCCCCCGTGAACATCGCCGGCACCAGCAGAATCAGCCCGCCGATGCAGAAACGGACGAAGCTCAGCAGCCACGGCCCGTCGGCGAGCGGCGTGTACAGGGCGCGGTACAGCGGTTCCGCGACGTTGAGCAACACCGGGACAACGAGGGCATACAGGCCGATGCCGATTTCGAGCAGGCCAAAGACCCGCCCCGGCCGCTGGAGACGGTAACACCACCGGCCGGCGAAATAGCTCCCGAGGCCGAGTTCGGCCATGAAGGCGGCGAGCACGGTCGTGACGGCGTACGTCGTGCCGCCGAAAACGAAGATCAGCTCGCGCAGCCAGACCGACTCGTAGATTAGTCCGGCGGCTCCGGAGCAAAAAAGCAGCAGATAGAGCAGTGGGTTGCGCACGCGGAGTATTCCCTTTTTTCCAGCGGTGACGTCGTCGGAGCGTGACGGCCGAAGAATATCGGATGGCGCGGGCTCGATCAAACTCCATCGGCCACCAGCCACGCGCTGCTTCAACGTCTGGCTCGCGCGCCGGGCGTGCGCTGCCGTGGCTTGCAGCTCTGGGACCGGCGCGTGGCGGGGCCAGCCTCGGCTGAGCCGCAGCGCTGAAAAGCGTTGGCGGCGCGCCCGCGAGACTTGCAGAGGCGAACCGCTAGCGCTATACTGACCCGCAGAACACAACATATAGTGGCGCGGTCCGGGTCTGCCGGCTCCCAGTGTGACTGTCGCGCGCCGCAACAGACGCAGGATTAGGTCGTGTTTCTCAAGCGTATCGTGCTGCACGGCTTCAAGAGCTTCGCGGATCGGACGGAGTTCGAGTTCGGGGCGGGCATCACCGCCATTGTCGGACCCAATGGCTGCGGCAAGAGCAATGTCCTCGACGCCGTCCGCTGGGTCCTCGGCGAGCAATCCGCACGCAGCCTGCGTGGCGATCACATGGCGGACGTGATCTTCGTGGGCTCGCGCTCGCGCAAGCCGGCCAACTTCGCCGAAGTGCAGCTCATCTTCGACAATCGCATCGGCTTGCTGCGCAGCGACCAGGAGGAAGTGGTCGTTGGGCGTATCCTGTACCGCAGCGGCGAAAGCGAGTACCGGCTCAACGGCAACGCGTGCCGGCTGCGCGACATTCGCGAGCTGCTGCTCGACACCGGCGTCGGGGTGGACGCGTACAGCATGATCGAGCAGGGCCGCGTCGACATGCTCCTGCAGGCCAACCCGCTCGAACGCCGCGAGATCTTCGAGGAGGCCGCCGGCGTCAGCCGCTACAAGTTCCGCCGCATCGAAGCGCAGCGGAAGCTCGAACGCACGCAGGACAACCTGCTGCGCTTGCAGGACATCCTGGAGGAGCTGGAGAAGCGGCTGCGCAGCGTCCGCCTGGCAGCGGGCAAGGCGCGGAACTACCAGCAATATGAAGCGCGGCTCCGTGAGTTGCGCTCCGCGTTCTCCATGGCCGAGTATCACGAGCTGGAGCAGGGGCGGTTGCGCATCCAGGAGCAAGCCGATGCGCTGTTGGCTAGCCTGCAAGAAGCCCGCGCCCAGTTGGCCAGCCGGGACGCCGAGGCCGCCGAGCTCGAACACCAGCGCCAAGCGCTCGACGAGCAGATTCAGGCGGGCGAGGCCGCCCTGCTGGAGGTGCAGACCGCCTTGAGCGCGCTCGGCGAGCGGATTGCGCTGAGTGAGAAACGCCTGGCGGAGCTGGCGGCCGTTCGCGACCGGCGGCGCAGCCAGGCGGCCGAAGTGCTTGCGCGGCTCGGCACGCTGCGCGAGCGTGTCGCGGCCGAGGGGCAGGCGCTGGTCGATCTGGCCGCGCTCGAGCAGCAGAGTGCCGCGCGCATCGCCGGCTTGCAGGCTGCCCGGGAGGCGGCCGAGCGGCAACTGGAAGAGTCGCGCCGCACGCTGGAGCGGGAGAAGGTGGCCGCCTTCGACACGGTCCGCCGCGCCGCGCTACTGCAGAACGAATATGAGTACCGCACGCAACAGCAGGGCCGGTTGACGGCGCAGGTCGAGCGTCTCGCGGCCCGGCGCCAGGAAATCCAGCGTGAGGACGACGCGCTGACGGTCCGTTGGGAAGAGCTGGCGGGGCAATTGCAGAAGCTGGACCAGCAGGCCGCCGAACTGTCGGCCGCCGTACGCGCGGACGAAGAGCATCTGGCGGCGCTGCGCGAAGAGGCGGAGCAGCGCGACGCGCAAATCGGTGCCGCCAAGGAAACGCGGACGGCCGTCGCATCGCGGCTCGCGCTGCTCGCGGACATGGAGCAGCGGCTGGAAGGCGTCGATCAGGGGACGCGGGTTGTGCTCGCGTGGCGCGACGAGAACCCGCCGCAGGACGTTGTGGTCGGGCTCATCGCTGACCTCCTGCGGATCGACGACCCGCGCGTGCCCATCCTGCAGTCCGTGCTGTCCACGTTCGAGAGCCACGTGGTGGTGCGCGACGCCGCGGCGTTTCTGGCCGAGCTGGAGCGGCGCGGCGCGCAGGTCGGACCGCTGCGGGTGCTGGCCCTCGACCGGCTGGCCCGGCCGGTCACGCCGATCAGCTATGCGCACGCGCCCGGCTTCGTCGCGCGGGCCGCCGACTGGGTGCAGTGCGCCGCGGAGTTTCGGCCGCTGGCGGAACACCTGCTGGGCCGGACCTTTGTCGTCGAGAATGTCGAGCAGGCGATGCGGCTGGCGGCGGACGCGCTGGCCGGCTGCGTCTTTGTCACGCTCGACGGCGTCACGGTGGGGGCCGACGGCCGCATGACCTTCGGTGCCGCCGCCGCGGCGCCCGGCTTGATCAGCCGCAAGGCCGAAATCCGGCAGCTCCGCAGCGAGCTGGACGAGGTCGAAGACCGGCTGGTGCGGCTCACGCGAAGTCGGCTGGAGACGGACCAGCACATGTCCGACCTCCAGTTGCACAAGGATGGGCTACTGGCCCGCATCGCTACGCAGCAGCGGGAGCACGCGGAGCTGCGTAACGAGCGGGTGCGGATCGCCGATGCCCGGCAACGTTTGGAGCGCGAGGCCAGGCTGGTCGACGAGGAACTGGGCGCGGTCCGGCGGTCGCTCACCGACCTCGGGCAGCAGTTGCACGCGCTGGAGGCGGAGCGCGAGACGGTCGGCGCGGCACAGCAGGCGCATGAGGCGGGTATGGCGGCCCTGGCGGCCGCCGCGGCTGAGCAGGAAGCGGCCGTCGCGCGCCTGGCGCAGGATTACACGACGGCACTCGTGGAACGGGGCCGGGTGACCGAGAAAAAGACCGCCGCCGAGAATGCCCTGGCCGAGCTGCGTGTGCAAGACGCGACTCTGCGCCAGGAGCAGGCCGACGCGGAGCGCGAGGCCGAGGAAGCGGCCAGCGAGATTCAGCACGCCGAAGACGACCTGTGTGCGGCGCGGCAGGCCCAGGTGGTGCAGGGCGCCGAGTGCGAGCGCTGCCGGAGCCAGACCCTGGAGCGGCGGCAGGCCCGGCAAGAGCTATTGCAGCGGCTGGAAGTCTGCGGGGCGGCGGGCCGCGCGCAACAGAAACGGGTCGAGGAATTGGACGCCGGCTGGCACGAGCAGCAGATCGCGCTGCGGGAGAGCGAGGTCCGCAAGGAGAGCTTGGCGGCCCGCGTGCGTGACGAGCTCGGACTGGACCTGGCGGAGCGGTACGGAACGTACGAGCACGCGGAGCAGGACTGGGCGGCCATCAAGGGCGAGATCGAGGACTTGCGGGCGAAGATCGTCCGCCTGGGCAACGTGAATCTCGACGCAATTGCCGAGCTGGAGGAGTTGACGCCGCGCTATGAGCACCTCACGGCGCAGCGGGCCGATCTGGTGACGGCGATTCAGCGGCTCGAAACGTTGATCGCGGAGCTCGATCAGGAGTCCCGCACGCGCTTCGCGGCGGCGTTCGAGCAAATCCGCGGCCATTTCCAGGAGATGTTTCGCAAGCTTTTCGGCGGCGGCCGGGCCGACGTGATCCTGGAGGATCCGGGCAATCCGCTGGAGTGCGGCATCGAGATCATCGCCCGCCCGCCGGGAAAAGAGCCCCAGTCGATCTCGTTGCTCTCGGGCGGCGAGAAGACGCTGACCACGGTGGCGTTGCTGATGGGCGTGTTCAGGAGCCGCCCGTCGCCGTTCGCAATTTTAGATGAAGTGGATGCAGCCCTTGATGAGTCCAACGTCGAACGCTTTAATAGCGTGCTGCAAGAGTTCTTGTCGCATTCGCAGTTCGTCATTATCACGCACAGCAAGCGAACGATGGCCTGTGCGGCTGTACTGTACGGGATTACGATGGAGGAACCGGGCGTGAGCAAACGCGTGAGTGTCCGGTTCGAGGATCGTGTGGAAACGCCAATTGTGGCGTGAGTGTTTCATTTCCTGTTTTGTGAGGTTGCGCCATGGCAAAGAAGAAAGCTGCAAAGAAGAAGGCCAAGAGGAAGGTCGTCAAGAAGAAGGCGAAGAGGAAGGTCGCCAAGAGGAGGATGGTCTGCTAAAGGCGATCGTGTAACAGTGCCGATTGGCTTGCGTTCCAGGCGACGCCACGAGGCCGACCACGTGCGGCCTGCCTGAACCGGGCACGCCGAAGCGTGTGTGCTCTTGGCTGCAACCTGGGGCGCTCGCGACATCTCGGGCACACGCAACACGCGAAGACCTTTGCCGGATGCGGCAACGGCCGCCGACCCGCGGAAAAGGACGTCCGTTGGTCTGCGGCCAGGGCGCGTGTCGTGTGTGCCTCTTTTTTTGCGCGCCGGACGACGCAAGATTGCGCGGCTCGGGACGCGATATGATGGAGCACGTAGCGGCCGGGCTCCGCCCCGGCCGTCGAAGGCCACGCGGGCTCTTACGGCCGGGACAGTCCGCCGCGGCGGACCGGCCGCTACCTGCTGGAGACCCACGCTGTGAGCGGTCGGTCGCGATCTTTCGCCTTCACGCTGATCGAGCTGCTCGTGGTGGTGGCGATCCTTGCGCTGCTACTCGCGATTCTGCTGCCGAGCCTGGCCAGCGCCCGCGAGCAGGGGAAGAAGGCCAAGTGCCTGGCGAACCTCCGCAGCATCGGACAGGCGCTGCACGAATACGCCCTGGAAGACCGCACCGAGCAGCTCGTCCCTATTCACGAAAGCATGCTGCAAGCGTGCGATTACTGGGAATGGCGGACCGTGATCTGGTTCGCATGGGGCGGGCGCTCGGGACAGACGCCCTTTCGCACAGGGCCGTCGAGCAGTATTCTGCTCTCGGCCGAGGGACCCGCGGCGCGGCCGCAGTACGATGCCCGCCGCCGGCCGCTGAACCGCTATATGCTCGGCCGCGTGAACCTTGCCGACACGCGGCAGCTCGATCTGTTCCACTGCCCGTCGGACCGCGGCTACCCCCAGCATCCGGACATCGACGATTCGCCGCTGGATAACGCCGAGCGGCCCTGCTACGACACGCTGGGCAACAGCTACCGGGCCAGCCTGGCGATGATCACGGTCATCGGCGGCGACTCGCACAGCCAGGGGCATTTTTCCAGTGGGCCGTGGGGGCACCGGCTGACGACGCTGCGGAGTGCGTCGATGCTCGCCCTGGTCGGCGAGCCGACGTTCTTCAACATGATCGGGCGCGACAGCGGCCACGACCCGGACCCGGTGCTGGTGACTGGCTGGCACAAGCAGTTCATGGTGGACAACCTGCTCTTCTGCGACGGCTCGGCCCGGCCGACGCGGGCCAGTGCGCGGTACGAATTCCCCGCCGATGGGGCCACGGCGCTGAGCGTCTACGATCCGGGCCTGCTCTCGCACGGCAAGGGCTGGCAGCTCGACGACTACCCGGTCCCCGGCGCCCGGCTGTGGGGCAGCAACGAGCTGTGGCGGGCCACCTTCGGACCCGCGTACGACTCGAAATGGCCCTTCGCGGACCGGCAGGAAAACATGCCGGGGCATTGAACGGATAAGCGATAAGGGATGAGGGATGGAGGGGACGAGCCACGGATTACGCCGATGGACGCAGATTCTATTCGTTGGGCGGGGCGGCGCGGGCGAGGTTGAGGCGCAGTAGGTTCGCCAGCACGCGCTGGTCGATTTCCTTGCGCTGGGCGCCGAGGGGGTGGTCGGCGGGCAACGGCTGGCCGGCGCCGGTGTCGGTCCAGACTGCGGCCCAGTCCTCGGACCAGCCGCCTTGGGGATCGACGGCGACATAGGCGGCGAGGACGGCGCGGTCGAGCTGCTCGTGGGCCAGCTTTAGCCAGGTCGGGCGCTCGTTGTATAGCTCGGTCAGCGTGCGTTTCTTGAAGCGCGGGTCGCGGGCAGCTTCGGCCATGATCGCCGAGTGACGGATCAAGGGCCGGGCCTCGCCGGGAACATCCTCGAACTTGTCGCGGGCGTCGATGACGCGCCCCCAATCCGCGATCCACTCGGGCGGATTGAGCCAGCGCTCGCGGTGGTCGTTGAGCTCCTGGGCGGCGGCGCTGATGCGCTCGTAGGCATGAGCCGCGACGTTCACGTCGCGCGGGACTTCCGCGCGGCCTGAAGGCCGCGGCTCCGGGGCATGGTCGAACACTTCGAGGGCCGAGGGTTGCGCGCGCACGTAGTCCGTCGCCGCCCGAATGGCCCGGTCATTGACGAGGGAGCGATACGAGCCGCCGCGGGTCCACCACGCGCCGGCGGCGCGCGGTCCGAACGACTGGCCCAGGCGGCGGGAGGAAACACCCTTGAATAGATTGAGCAGCCGGCTGGGCTCCGCGTCAGCGGCCGTGACGACCAGATGGACATGTGTTGCCATGATCGCGCCGGCGTGGATGCCGATATTGTACCGGTCGGCGACCTGGCGGAAGGCGGCCGCGCAGACGCGTGCGGAATCCGGTTCAAGGTGTACTGCGGCACCTTTCATGCGGGCACGCGCGGCGCGCCGTAACCGCTCATCGTCGGCATCATAAGGTTGGCCGGGTTCGTTGTGGATCGTGTGTCCGCCTGCGCCCCCCGGGACGCGGCCGACGAAGCCACGTTCATCGCCCGGCAGCCAGGTTCCGTATGTGGTCCAGGTCAGTAAGTACGTTGCGCCGAATGCCAAATCGCGCCCCGCGACGGCCGCGTCGCGTGATGCGTCGTCCGCGCGGGATGAATCCCGCGGCTCGTGAGCCGCGACGTTCACGTCGCGCGGGACTTCCGCGCGGCCTGAAGGCCGCGGCTCGGCGCCGGGCAGCCAGGGCAGCGGGAAGGTCTCGAAACAGGTGGTGGGCGTGTAGCGGAAGCCGGATTCCACTTCGCGAAGCTGCGTGCCCATGCGCCGCGCCCACAGCTCGTGAATCGAGCTGTGCAGGACGCCGAAGAAGTAGTCGTCGGAGCGGGCGAAGACGGGGATGGTTTTGTCCGGCTGAATAGTTGGGTCGATCCAACGAAAGAGGCGGTATTTGGACACCATCGTCGTGCCCAACAAACGGCTGAACCGCGCGGCCGCGCCGCGAACACCTTCTCCGCTGCGCCGAAACCGCCACCAGTTCGTTTGCATTCTCGGGTCGCTGTTCCTGCTTCGTAATCCCCGGACAGTATCCGAGACGTATTGGAAGGGGGCCTCAAAGCCGGCCGCCTCGCGCTCCGTCGCGCACAAATGAAAGTCGATGATCCAGTACGACGCCCTGCCGTCTACCAAGTCTTCGCCGTTGACCCACGGATGTAGCACTTCGATGGAAAGCCGACCGTTCGGGTTAGGCTGGCGCAGAAACTTCAACGCCAACTCGCACGGAATCTCGAACTTCGCGCCCTTCTCCGGCGAGCGGACATAGATGCCGGAGTTTTCAGGAAGCGACCGGGCCGCGGTAAGGTCTGCTAGCGCCGTCAGATTCATGTTGATCTGCGCGACGGTCCGTCCGTCCAGCATGCGCGATTGCTCTGCGCCGTCATCAAAACCGATCATGGACACGTGGACGTTGGCGCCGTCGAGAATCCAGTCGCGGTCGGACCAGGCCATGAAGATGTCGCCGGTTTGTTTGATGTGTTCAAGGACGGTGCGGTTGTCGCCGCCGCGGATGCCTTGGGTGGCGAGGAGGCCGACGCGCGCCGAGCCGCGACGTTCACGTCGCGCGGGCGTTCCTCGCGGCCTGAAGGCCGCGGCTCCGTCGGGCTCCCCGCGCGGCCTGAAGGCCGCGGCTCCTGCGACCGCCTGACGGGCTTGCTCGAACCAGTAGCAGCATAGGTCGGACGATTTCGGCAGGTCGTAGGCGCCGTATAGGGCCTGGATGTAGTCTTCATCGAGGCCATACTGGCGAAACAGCTTCGAGCCGAGGAACGGCGGGTTGCCGATGATGAAATCGGCCTCGGGCCAGGTGGCGGGACGGGCTTGGCCCCGCACTGGCGTGCGGGGTTCGGACGGGCCGGCGCCGGAATCCGAACCCCCCACGCGAGTGGGGGGCCCGAAGTCCAGGATGGCGTCCCGGCACTCGATGGTTTGCAGCGGGGCGAGGATCGGGTCGCGTGGGACGGCGAAACCGTTGTCGCGCATCCACTGCAAATAGCCGATCCAGATTACGACCTGGGCGAGCTCGGCGGCGTATGGGTTGATCTCGATGCCGTGGAGCTGCGTCGGGCGCACGCGGGGGAACATGGCCTGGCCGATCTCGGGGCGGCTTGCGTAGATAATGACGTCCTTCTCCAGCGACAGCAGCTCCTGGATGGCGACGTACAGGAAGTTGCCGGAGCCGCACGCCGGATCGAGGATGCGGATGGTCGCCAGGCGGTGGAGGAAATCGTCGAGCGTCTTGGCAATCGCGTCGTCGGCTTTCTTGCGAGCCGACTTCGCGGTGGCGCTGCGGCGTTTGACGAGGAGCTTCTCCACTTCGGCTGTCACGGCGTCCCATTCGCGGCGTAGCGGGGCCATCACCACCGGCTCGACGATGAGCATGATGTCTTCGCGGCTGGTGTAGTGCGCGCCGATTTGCGAACGCTTGGAGGGGTCCAGCGAGCGCTCGAACAGGGTGCCGAAGATGGACGGCTCGACCGCGCCCCAGTCGAACTCCGCCGCGATGAGCATGGCGTTGATTTCGGACGAGCTGAGCGCCAGCGGCGGGGCCTCGTCGAACAGGCCGCCGTTGAAATAGGCGACCGCATCGGCGCCGAAGTCGCCGCCGCTGCCCATGACGCGAAACAGCTCGGCGAGGCGGTCGGTCAGCTTGTCGGGGCTGCCGCGGTAGCGCTGGAGGAGCTTGGTGAAGAGCTTCTCGGGGAGCAGCTTCACGTCCTCGGCGAAGAGGCAGAACATGCACTTCATGAGGAAGTGCGCGGCATCGTGGGGATCGCAGTTGCGCTGCCGGAGCTGGTCGGCGATCTTGGCGAACTCGGCCGCGGCGCTCTCGGTGAGGAGCGACGTGGTGAGCGTCGGCTTGAAGGAATGGGGGTCGTCAAAGACCCGGCGGAGTTTGGCGAGGTTGTCCGGGTGGCCGATGTGCTCCAGGCGGATTTCGTGGACTTCCTTGCGCGTGCCGGTGAAGTTCGTGTGAATCTGGATGCGGGCGATGTCGCTGACGATCAGCAGCGGCGGGTTTTCCAGGGCCTCGCGGTACTGGCAGAGCTGGCGGTAGGCCTCGTCGAGAGTCTTGTACTTGTTCTTGCGCTTGTACTCCCAGCCGAACTTGCCGCGCCACCAGACGTCGGCGAAGCCGCGCGTTTCGCCGGCGGGGACGCCGACGCTACCCCGCCTGGAAGGGGCCGGGCCGGTGACGGCGACGCCCTTCTCGAAGGTGTACTCAGCGCCGGTCGCATCCGCTTCGGCGGGCGTGGGCTGGCCGAGGAGGTGGCACAGGTCGAGAAAGTGCTCCTGGGTGGAGGCGCGCTCGGGGAGCGTGACCGGTGACCACTTGGCGATGAATAGCGCCGGCGTGTCGGGAACGGGCATGGCGCGATTCTAACAGGGCATGCGGCGGCGTCGAGGGCGGGCGGTGCGGGGGCGACGGTGGCACACGCAGGGGACACTGCTCAAGAGCAGTGGCACACAGCCCGCCACTCGCGTGGCGGGTTCGGATAAAGCACAAGACGGCAGGTCGATGACCTGCCCTACGGCTCACGCCAAGCTCGGCAAAGTGCATGCGAGCGACGGGACAGACGGTCCCGGCGCGCCGGGAGAGCCCGGCCGGTACACTGACACAGCCGAGGGCGGCTGTGCCACACGCGGCCGGGACGGAGCCCGGCCGCTACATTGACACACAGCCGGGCACTGCTTGAAAGCAGTGGCACACAGCTAGTCCATCGGCTCCAGCGGGGCGCGGTGTTGCAGGAAGCCCATGCGGACGAGCCGGCCTTGGGGGTCGTTGGTCACCGGGTCGTTGGGATCGAGGTAGTGGCCGTTCGAGACGAAACTCCCGCTCTGCAATTGGTAGAACATTTGCCAGGCGGTCGTGCGGATCGGCTGGTGGGCGAACACGCGGCCTTCCACGTGGCCCTTGCCGCGATGGCGGTCCGTGATGCTGTCGTCGTTGCTCCAGCCGCCGTCGCGGACCCACTCCAGCCAGTAACGCACGTCCTCCTCCACCAGCACCGGCAGCATGATCGAGTGCGCCGCACGCCGCCAACTGCGCTCGTGCGGGCTCTCGGCTGGGGCGGGTCTTCGTACACGACCCGGCGGACCAGGGTGACCGGCGCCCCCGTCAGCCCGAGTAGGGCGGTGTAGCTGTACCGGCGGACGGGCGTCGAGCCGGACTCGTCGAACCGCTCGTGCGTGGGACAGAAGTAAATCTTCTCGGATTGCCCGACATACTTGAAAAGCGTGCCCTTCTGCGGCGCGGTATCAACGTAGGTCGAATCGCCCCATTCGTGATTCGCCGTGCCGAGCCAGTCGCAGAAGTAATCGAACGCATTGCCGGGCAGGTACCCGTTCGACTCGGCCGTGTAGGAGTTGACACCCAGCGTGAGTTGCCGCAGGTTGGTCTGGCAGACGGTCTCGCGGGCCTGGGCCTTCGCCGCGGCCAGCGCCGGCAGGAGGACGGACACCAGTAGCCCGATGATGGCGACCACCACCAGCAGCTCGATCAGCGTGAAGGCACGGCGCATCCCGGTCACTCGCAGCGCGACCATGCCCAGCTTCGGCGCCGGGCGACGTTAGCCCCATTATATCCCCGCCGGCCGATGGACCGCGCGTATCCTACGTCCATGGGTCGCCAACACGGCCGACGAGCCGTCGGCCGCTACACGCGATGGGCCAGAATCACCGTGATGTCGTCGGGCTGCGAACCAGCCTCGGTGAAGTTGCGCAGGTCGGTCAGCATCTCCTTGAGCATCGTGCTGGCCAGTTGCCCGAACCCATCGCAGAGCAGGTTGACGAAGCGCTCCTCGCCGAACACTTCCTCGCGCCGGTTCTTCGCGGTGACCACGCCCGGCGTGAACAGGACGAGCGTTTCGCTGGACTCGAGCTGCTCGGGCAACAGGGGATAGACCGTGCTTTTGACCAACCCCAGGGCCGGCACAGGTTCCGCGCCGCCAAGCTGGCGCGGCTCGCCGCGCTGCCCGATGATGTAGGCCCCGAGGTGACCGGCGACGGAATAGCGCAGGACGCCGCTGTCGGGGTCGATCACGCCGATCAGGCATTCGAGGGGGTGGTCTTTTTGCCCGTCGTAGAGCATCCAGTTGAGCATGCGCAGGCAAGCGGCGGGGTTGTCCTGGTGGATGACCGCCGAGCGAAACGCGGTCTGGGCCTGGACCATCAGCATGCTGGGCAAGGCGCCGGCCGCGGGGGAGTGGGCGATCATGAAGCCCGCGAGGTTGTTGGAGAGGCGGACGACGTCGTACATGTTGCCGGTGCGCTCGCGGCCCGGTTCGCGGAAGGCCCCGAACACGAGCTGGCTTTCCCACTGGGGGAGCTTGCGTGGCGTGAGGCGGGCCTGGATCTCGTGGGCGACGCTGACCTGGCCGTCCATGAGGGCGGCGCGATTGCGGGCGACGATCTTGAAGATGGCATCGAGCTGGTAGGCGATGACGTTCAACTGGATGATGAAGTAGTCCAGGTCGCGCGGGTCGTAACGGCGCCCGGAATCGCCGCTGTCCAGGTACACCATGCCGAGCTTGCCGTCGGGGCCGAGCAGCGGCCCGGCCAGGGCGGAGGTCAGGTCCTCGCGGCTGACGGTGGGCACGAGGATGAACTGGGCCCGGTCGACGGCGCGCGGCTTGAGGTCGTTGCCCAGCTCGGGGAGGTCGGTCGGCTGGCCGGTGATGAGCCGGCCCTCTTCGTACTCCATCGGCCCGTAGTTGATGCGCCGCACGCCGATCCACGCCCGCTGGGCCGCAAAGATGCCCAGCAGGTGCTGCAAGGCGTTGTCCATCAGCTCTTCGACGGTCAGGCAGCCGGCGGCAGCCAGGCTGGCCCGGCTGATGCCATCGAGTTGACCGGGGGCCACGGTCAGCGCTTCCTCGGCCCGTTTGAGCGTGGCGCCGTAGGGCAACTTCGCCTGGGCGAACCGCTCCAGTTGCGCCCGGGAGGTCCCCATGGCGACGCGCTGGGCAGCGGACTCGTCATAATCGGGGTACACGCGGATGGAGTAATCGAGGAGCTGAATCTCGTCGCCCGTCTTCAGTTGCGCCCGGTCGACGATCGTGGTGCCGTTGACGAAAACCTCGCAGGTCGTGTCCAACTGCTCCAGCGACCAGGCGTTCTCCGCCTCCGGGTAAATCACCGCCTGCTGGGCGGCGATGCGCGAATCGGGCAACTGGATACGACAGCCCTCGCGCGAGCCGATGTAGACCGCCTCGCGCCCGCACACCACGTCGGCGATCATGGCCCCGCTTTGCAGCACAATAAAGCGCATGCTAAACAGCTCTCCCGGGGGTCACGCCGCGCGGCCGAGTTGAACATCCGCGGCGGCGTGGCCCGCACGCCGCGCGCGATTCGCCGGCGCCCGCAGCGCAGGGCTGCGAACCACTCCATGGGCAGACGGCATGGTACCGGCTGCCTGCCCGGGCGGCCAGTCCGTGGGTGCCGCTCCGTCCGGAAGATGATAGGCTTACGCCGGGGACGCGGCTCCGATGATGTTCTTGACCTTGGCGGCGAGCTGATCAGGCGAGAAGGGCTTGATCAGGTAATCGTTGGCTCCGCTCTTGATGGCTTCAATGACGCGGGATTTCTCGGCCTCGGTGGTGACCATGATGACCGGGGTCTTGTGGCCGCCCCGGCGGATGGCCCGGAGCGCTTCGATCCCGCTCATCTTGGGCATGTTCCAGTCCAGGAGGATCAGGTCAAATGCGCCGGCCTGGACTGCCTTGACCGCCTCCACGCCGTCCCCGGCTTCGGTCGCTTCGTGGATGCCCACCAGGTTCAAGGCCTTGATCACGATGCGCCGGATCGTCAGCGAGTCGTCGACCACCAGAGCCTTCATCAGGGGAACCTCTAGTTCGGGTTATAGGTGACTTCCATCGTGAAGCGGCCGGCGTTCGAGGTGAACGGCACCTCCAGCCACACGGACTTGCTCGGGTACTTCAGCCGATAGCCCGTGCCGTCCACGACCGTGGGCAGCCCTAACTGGAGCGGCGGCTCAAGATGGAACTTGGCCTTGGCGGAGCCGGCCACCATGTTCACCAGCTCGGCCACCGCGTCGATGACCTCGTCGTTGACGGCCGTCATCTCGGTACCCAGCATGCGTCCCGCCAATTGCAGGGCGGTCTCCGGCGGAAACCGCAGGGCCACCACGCCGCTCACCTGCCCGCTTAGTCCCACGAGCGATGTGATCGATGGGCCTTGGGCGTTGCCGTCGCTGACCTTGAGACCGTTGCGCTGCGGCTTCACGTTGAGCATGGTGGTGAACACGCTGTCAACGGCCTCGATGAACGGGTTGATGTAACTCGCGTCCACGGCTTGTCCTCCGCCGGAGCTGGGCTTCCGCGATGCTTCAAGCACGCGAGCCGCAGTTTGGGTTCGTCGCGGTGGCCCCGTTGCCGGCGGTCACCTGGTCGCACGCCGTGTCTGGTCCAGCAGGAAACATCGTCGTGTTCGGGCGACGGGTTGCGGAATTCACGAGCATGAGCGACCGTCCCTAAACCTGCGTCCGATATTCGCGTGCCAGTCGACGGCGTGACCGCTCATCCGGCCGCCGGCGTGGCGGACCGGCGCGGCGTGTTCAGCAGGCGCGCCACCGTCGCCGGGACTTGCGGCAGCGGGACGATGTGATCGACCTCGCCGGTCGCGGCGGCCGCCTTGGGCATGCCGTAGACATACGAGGTTTCCTCGTCCTGCGCGATTGTGTGCGCACCGGCCTGGTGCAGCTCGACGATGCCGGCGGCGCCGTCCCGCCCCATGCCCGTCATGATGACGCCGATCGTCCGCGGCCCACAGGCCTGGGCGAGGGACTTGAACATGACGTCCACCGCGGGGCAGTGGCCGGAGACCAGCGGTCCCGGCTCGAGCGCGGCGACCAGTTGCATGCCGCGACGCCGCACGCCCAGGTGGGCATCGCCGGGCGCGATCAGGATCGTGCCCTGCTCCAGCGCGTCGCCCTGCTGGGCTTCGCGCACCTTCATGGCGCACAGCGTATCGAGGTGCCGCGCGAAAGGGCCGGTAAACTGGGCCGGCATGTGCTGGGTGATGACGATCGGCACGAAGTCGCTCGGGAACACCGGGAGCATCTCGTACAGCGTTTGCGGGCCACCGCAACTGATGCCGATCCCCACGACCCAGCCGCGCACGCGATTCGACGGCAGGGTGAGGGCGCGGCTGGTGGCGGCGCTGGCCGGGCGGACGGCACGCCGGCCTTTGAGGCGTGCCGCGGCGATGATTTTGGCCAGGAGCTGTTCCTTGAACTCCGGCAATCCGGCGCGTCCGCCGGCCTGCGGCTTGGCGACGTAGTCGGCCGCCCCCTTTTGCAGAGCCTCGAAGGTGATCTGGGCCCCGGCTTGCGTGAGGGCGGAGACCATCACGAAGCTGACCGGGGCTTTGCCGACCACGCGCTCCAGCACGCCGATCCCATTCAGCCGAGGCATCTCGATGTCGAGCGTGACGACATCCGGGCGCAGGGCCTTGATCTGGGTCAGGGCCTCCAGCCCGTCGGCCGCCACGCCGACGACCTCGACTTGCGGATGTTGCGCCAGCCCGCTGCGCAGAATGGCGCGGATCATGGGGCTGTCGTCGACGATCAGGACGCGTATTCGCGGGGCGGTCATGCGATGATACTCACTTACGAGCCCGGGGCGTGCGCCCCGGCTGGGCGCGCCGCCGCCACACTGTTTCTTATCGGCTAAGCGCCCGGCCGGGCGAGAAATGCGTTTGACATCAGCAGACAATGACGCGATATTTATGATCTGTGCCCTCGCTGATGTGCCAGCCGCTTGGCAGTCGGCGATTGGGGTCGTAGCTCAATTGGTTAGAGCGCCGGCCTGTCACGCCGGAGGTTGCGGGTTCGAGTCCCGTCGACCTCGTTTCTCCCCTGTGGTGGGGTGGGCGTCCCGCCCGCCTCATGCAGGTGGCTCTTCGTAACGACCCGTAGCGGCCGACCTCCTGGTCGGCCGTCGTCTGCTCCGCGTAGCGGCCGACCTCTCCCGGCGCGCCGGGACCGGCCGTCGTCTGCTCCGTGTAGCGGCCGACGCCCCGGTCGGCCGTTGTCTGCCCCGCGTAGCGGCCGACCTCCCGGTCGGCCGTTGTCTGCCCCGCGTAGCGGCCGACCTCCCGGTCGGCCGTTCGTCACGACTCGGTGCGAGGCCCGCCGTCGATTTCACCCTATCCGAGCCGCGACCCTATCTGAGCCGCGACCCTATCCGAGCCGCGACCGGAAGGGAGCGGTCGGGGCAGCCCCAGCGGGGCGCCAGAAGTTAGCCGGGCGGCGTAAGCCCCCGGTGAACGGGCCAGAAACAACCCAGAGCCCCAGCGGGGCGAAAGGAACGGCGCGCGTTGCCCGCCAGCGTGCCCGGTTCGCAGGGTCGTTCTGCCCGCCGATCAGTTCGCCGCGAACCGAGTGACATCCCGCAGAGCCTAGAGACTCTATAATAGGTGGCTGTCCCTCATTCTCGATGGATGTCTGCGGCACGATGGTGGTCGTTGGTCGCGCTGGCGGAATCGGCCGTCCCCTTGTGGCGCGGAGGTGGGCGCGTAGCGGGCGTTTATTTCTCTTTGCACGTGTCGCAGAGATACTTATCGCCCAGCAGCGCCCATTGTCCGCGCTCCAGTGCATCGGCTACAAGCTCGGCGTCTAATACTTGAAGCATCTTGCCGCATTCGACGCACGTCAAGACGCTCGGAGATTCGTACGACCTGAGTTGCGGTATCCGATCTTTGCCCAAACCCAGGTCGATGCGCGCGTTGTTGCCACGGACTTCGGCGAAGACGTTTCCCGTGCCACTTCTCGCTTCTACGCCCGCTGCTAGGAGCAGGTGTATCAGCCTGTTGCGGACCTGATAGGCGTACTCGATATCGTCGGTTTCGCGGTTCCGAAGTCGCGCGAGAAGATCGTTGGCTTGACCTTCAAACGTCGCGCGGGCAGCAGGATTCTGAATCAGAGCAACATGCGGACCGACCAATTCGTTTTCTAACTTATTCGCGTTTGCGTGATTCAAAGGCGACATATGCATCCCCTTTCGTCCGCAGTATACGCGGGACCCTGCTTCTCTGCCAGCCGACTGCCGATCACGTCAGGCGCCGTCCGTTGACGGGGAACTCGCCCTGGAGGCCCCGCCCGCTGATACAAACGCTGATACGAAGTCGCGTAGGGTGCGTCGCAGGACGCACCCTGCTGGGCTATGGAACCCCGACGGCCTTCTTTGCGATGGCGATAAGAAGTTCTTTAAGCACTTCGAATCCAACGGCCCCTGCCTTCTCACGGATCGTCTTGGTCGCCGCGCTCCATCGGGCCGGCTCGCGGGCCGCGTCGAGGAACTCGTGCCCCGCCCAGGTAAGCCGGTTCGGGAAGGCAGCGACCTCCAGACCGGCCTCGGCAAACTTGGCCATGATCAACCCCGCCTCAGACATCAGCTTCATGTGATAGTAGATCTCCTCGTCACTGTGCCCAGCAATCTGAAGCCGTGGGCTGGACTCTTTGCGCGAGCGGCTCTCCATCGCCAGCAGAATCTCCCGAACCAAGTTCATGTCCCGAATCATCGCTGTTTTGCCTCCCTACGCGAGCTTCTTCGCAATCTGCTCCTCAAGAATCTCCTGCACTGTCAGCGCGACAATGACCTTCCCGCTCTTCCGAAAGAACGCATCGATCTCCGTCAGCGCGTCCTGCGAGTAGTCGAACGCCACGAAGAACCCCTTGGTCCGATCTTCCCGCGCCATGACGGCTTCGAACGAGTCGATGTCCGGGCGGCCGACGCGCTCCTTCTGCTTGACCTGGATCGGATACCACACGTCCATGAAGGGGAGCGTCGGCGTCTCGCCGGCAGCACCCGACCGGCCAGAGGCCGATGCTCCCCTGGCGCGCGCGGGCACGGCGTGGACGGGGAAGATGCGGCCATCGATGCCCATGTCGCCGACCTGGGCCTTGTTGGGGATGCCGCCGAGGGCGATGACGGCCCAGTTCTCGAACTCGAACGGCGGAAGCTGCCGGAGCTTGTCCTCGGTCCAGGGCAGGTCGCGGACGACGAAGCCGCGGCCGGATCGCCACAGGTTCTCGTCCTCGCGAATCTTGCACACGTCGCGGAGGCGCTTGGCCATGACGCGGCAGGCGGTGGGGCTGATGTCGATGCCGATCCACTGGCGGCCGAGGTTCTCGGCGGCGACGAGCGCTGTCCCGCAGCCGCAGAAAGCGTCGAGGACAATCTCGTTCGGGTTGCTACTGGCAGCGACTATTCGTTCCAATAGAGCAACGGGTTTCTGCGTAGGGTAGCCGAGTGATTCTTTGGCTTGCGAGTTGATGGGCGGCAGATCGTCCCACACGCTTTGAAGCGGGACACCTTTCGACTCGTCGAGATATCGCTTTAGGCGCGGCGTTTTTCCTTTCGGCGGTATCGCGACCCTACCCTCCTTGATTAGCCGCTCCATTCGTTCTCTGCTATACCGCCAATGATTGCTGACGCCAAGAACCTCGTAATACGGGTTACCCTTTGCTGCGCCGCCTGGCCCTGTCAAGTTGTCCCACATGAAGCGGCGTCCATTCTCGTCGACCTGACGGTAATGAGATTCCGTGTATGCCGGGTCGAGAGGCGTATAGAGCTGATTCCATGTGAAGTCTGGCGATCCGCCGTTGTAAAGGAGCAGCACGTCGTGAAGCCGCCCGTAGTGTTTGCTCCCCTGTCTCGCGTCGCTGTGCGCCGTGCTGCGTTTCCAGACGATCTCGTTCTGGAAGCTGTTCTCGCCGAGAATCTGGTCGAGCATTACCTTCACGTAGTGCGAAGCGTGCCAGTCGCAGTGGTAGTAGAAGGAGCCGGTTTTCTTGAGGACGCGGGCCAGCTCGACGCAGCGCGGGCGCATGAAGTCGATGTACGCCTCCGTCGACGCGTGCCGGTCCTCGAAGGCCCGCTTCTCCTTCGTCTCGCCCCAGAAGACCTCGTAGTTGCGGTTGCTGTTGAACGGGGGGTCGATGTAGATCAGGTCCACGCACTGCTCCGGCAAACGCCGGAGCTGGTCCAGGCAGTCACCGCAGTAGATGACGCGCGTGTCGAGCAGCGCCGACGGGCGGGCGGAGCGAGAGGCGATTCTCGCACCAGCGGGGCTGTCCGTCGGTCCCGGCGCGCCGGGAGGGCCGGCGCCACAGGCTGTGGGCTCGGAACGGCCGGTACGGAGCCCGGCCGCTACATCCTGGCCGGCGGCCCGTTTTGGCTGCGCGGCGGACCTCCGCGTGGAATTCGCCTTTCGCGCCATGCGAGCAAGCTACCGCCCGGATCGTGTTCGGTCAATGGTCGGGAAGGCATCGGGCGGATTGATCTGCGTTCATCGGCGCAATCTGTGGCTCATGCCGGCAGCTTCTTTCGCCCGCCAAACGCTCCCTTCCAGTCGCGGCTCGGAATCCACATCGCCCGTCCATTGCCCGGTTTCCCGTTTCCGGTCCCGTTTCCTGTCGACCAGTTCTCGCTGCTCAGTGCTCTTCCCTCATCCCTCGTGTCTTATCCGTTCTTATTCGCGTTTCCCCGCCAAACTCCGCCATTCCCTGCGTCGCTCCGTCGCTTCGTCGCTTTGTCGCCTACACTGAGCTCTGATGACCGCCGCCTCCGGGCTCTGTGTCTTCTTGGCGTCCTTGGCGCCTTGGCGGTTGCATCGGTCCGAAGATGGCCAATGGTTATCGGCCAATGTCGGATAAAAACCAGCGCAGCACGCAACCTGCCGAAGGTGCTCAACCGGGGGGTGTCAAAACTTGAGCATCTTGAGCGCCTTCGGCTGCCGGCCTCAAGAACGCGGTTCCGCCTGTCGCCGGCAGGCCAAGCCAAGCCCCACGCATGTCGCGTACAAAACGAATTGGACCACCGCGCGCACGAGCGCGGTCTGGGCCGCGCCCAGTACGGGGTTCGGTCCCGGAATCAGGACCAGGGCCGCGACGGCGGTACACAGCAGCGTGATAACCTGGGCCGGCACCTGGAGCCAGAACAGGCGCATCTGCGTGGTCGCGGCGCCGAACACGTTCGTCAGCAGCGCCAGGCAGTGTGCGAGGACGATGATGCGGAACTCGGTCTCGAAGCGGGCGTAGTCCGCGGTGTAGAGCGTGGTCAGAATCCAGCGGCCGAAGAGCACGGCGACGACCAGCACGCCGGCGCCGATGGCGGTCGCGACGCCGATCAAACGAACCCCCAAGCGCAGGAATGCGCGGAGGTCCTGCTGGTAGAAGACCGCCAGGCGATTGGCCGCGGCGGTCGAGGCCTGAACCACCACCAGGTTTCCGGCCAGCGTGATGTAGGCCAGGGCGCCGAAGTAGCCGAGCAGCGCCCGGCCATCTGGTCCCTGCTCGATGACGACCCGCGGGAACGCGTCGCACAAGTTGATGGTGAGGGCGACGACGCCGAGCGGCAGCGTCTGGACGGCCAGGGCGCGGATAGCCGGCCAGGGCGGCGACTGGGAGGGCGAGGCTCCGGCCGAGCCGCGGCTCGCCGGGAGGCTCGCCCACCCCCCCAGAACCACCCC
>Ga0315285_10000864_pt1 | contig 31578 bp, 37 predicted proteins | sample YL17G09_36_MG_FD_203698 | JGI IMG/M metagenome (GOLD analysis project Ga0315285, IMG submission 203698) | Sediment microbial communities from Yellowstone Lake, YNP, Wyoming, USA - YL17G09_36 | ecosystem: Environmental > Aquatic > Freshwater > Lake > Sediment | place: USA: Wyoming | collected...
GGTCCAACTCCAGCCCGTTCCGGTCGTCTCAGTTGTCGTGTAGGTGACCCGGGTCGAACCCGGAAGCGCCCACGCCGGCCCTATTGCCAGCACAATCATCGCCAGCGCCGCCAATACGAGCGCCGGCACCCTGTATCCCGTCCCTGCCTGTCTCAATGCTCGTCTCCTGTCTCAATCGGTCGCTCGCATCACAAGCATCCGCGTTGGTATGCTTCGGGTCGCCTTCGGACCCGAAGCCAGCCCGACTTGTATGCTTCGGGTCGCTTTCGGACCCGAAGCTAGCCCGACTTCCGCCCCTTGCCGGCCTTCTGCCGCTTCACCGGCGGGTTCTCCGCGGCAACCTCGGCCGTCTCGACGTCATCCTCCGCCGGCGACTCGGCAGGGATCTCCTCCACAGCCGCCTCGGGCGCAGCCGTCTCGAAGGACACCCGCTCAGCCCGCTGCAGCCACGACTCCCGCCAGTGCCGGAGATATACCCCAGCCGGCAGACTCACCACCGTTGCCTTGGTGCCGTCGAACGGCAGGATCTCCAGCTCTCCGCCCGCCAATTGCGGGTCGCGGAGGATCTTTGATCGCTCCGCGGTGTTCACGACTTCTATCCACCTCACCGGTTTCGGAAGTCTCACTCCAATGCACCTCCCTTGCGCAAAAGCAAAGGGCCCCGGCTTCCAACCGAGGCCCGTCGTTAACCCTCCACCCTGAACAGGGCTAGATGTCGTCCCGCATGTCCTGGATTTCTCCATGGACATCGCATCGCGGCGCCGCGAGCTGCTCGTATCCGCCAAAGTGGCATTCGACGTTCGCGAGCCGGTCTCCGTAACTCTTGTTCCAGACCCCGCCGGAGTCGCCGAATCGCTTGTAGTCGAACCCGCCCTTCGAATACCACTGGAGAAAGTCCGTGTTGATGATCTTGAGCACGTTCTTCGGGCAGGTCTCCCAGACCTCGACCGGAATAACCTTCCCGTCCGGCCGCTTGAACTGGGTCACGAACTCGCCGGAGAGCGCCACCTGCCGCAACTTCTCCGCCGAGTCCACGACCACACTGATCGGCAGCTCTGACTTGTTGCGCCGGTCGATCGCCTCCGCCAGCTCCATGGAACACGCCAGCAGGTTCGGCCAGTGGCCCGTGTCCCGCCTGATCTGCGTTAGGGCCCGGCTGATAGTCGAAATGCCCCAGTCACCCGGCACCCCCTCGCTCCCGCCGATGTTGTCGCCGTCGAAGATGTGGGCGTTCAGAGTCGCGTAACTCGCTCGCGCGAGTCCCTGGAACGTGTCCAGGGTGCAGTCGATCGCGGCGTCCGTCTGCTGGTTCGCCAAAGCGCTCTGGATTATCCCCCCGAGTCCCATCGGCAAACTGCAGTAGCCACTCACGGACCCCTGTATCTGGTAGGCTCGGTAACACAACTGGCTGGCCGACCCGCCGACCACGAAGTACTCCGATGTGTCTGTGGTGACCCCCATGGACCTCGTCCCCGCGATGTGGACCAACGCCCCATCGTCGCAGAAGGCACCCACGGTCGCGTGCTGCGCGTCCGCGCAGATGATCTCGAAACACGCCACCTCCGAACCCGACGTGTAGGCCGGCGTTACCGCCCGCCCGTTGTCCCGGTCGCCGAACCACACCTTGGTCACCTGCCACTTCACGACCCCGTTGCCGTCCGTAGCCAGCGCCCCCGCCGCGTTGTAGATCTCCACCCACTGGCCCACTTTGATATTCGCGACGTTCTCCGATCCGAAGTCGGAGTAGGTGTTGTCGCAGCAGATCCGTATACGGTCCGCCGTCACCGACCCGCCGGTGTCGCACGAGAGGACACGAGCCAACCGGCCCGTGCCGTCACCCGCGGCGATCAGTTGCATGAGCCACTCGAAGTCCGTCCGCTGCATTCGCAGCGTCCGATCCACCACCCGGCCCCAGGCGTCCTGTTCGCTGCCGGCCAGGTCGAGCGCCTGCTGAGTGATCTCAGCCGGCACCACGACCTCCTTGAGCGGCACGAACGCCTTGAGGTAACTTAGCGCGCCGCCGCGAGGAAGGCTCACACCCTCCCCGAACGCCTGGCCGCGCAGGTCATACGCAAGCTCCATCTCTATCTGCGCCAGCGCGCCGATAAAGCCGTCGGTCTTGACATTCGCCTTCAAAATCCGGCGAATGTCGTTCGGGTAATACTCCGTGGGCACGATGCCCGGGTAGGACCCGAACTTCATGAAGTTGTTCAAACCAGCTAGTGAAACGCTCACTGTCCTGTCCCTTGTCCGGTCAGCCGATTACGTGCTCGCGTTCGCGAGCCTTGCCGCCTCGCGGGCGTGCTTTTCCGCCTCCGCCTTCGTCATTGTGAAGGCGTTCTTGACCGGCGGCGTCCCCGCCGTCCCGACCGACCTCGTTTTTTCCGCCTCCCCGGCAGCCCTGTTCTTCTCGAACTGCTCGACCCCGAAGATAGCGGCGTTGCGTCGCATCCGACTCAGCGCCTCGGTGATCGCGCTCTCGGCAAGGTCCGGCGAGAGCTCCTCGCCCCGCCGCATCGCCGCCGCCAACGCGCCGTCCACGCGCTCCTCCAGCTCCTCCGCCAGGTCCGACCGGTGCTCCGCGGCCAGGCCTGCGAACTGACTCTCGCAGACCTCCCCGATCGCCCGGTGAACCTCGTCGCCGAAATCGTCCAGCGCGCTCTCGAAAGCAGCCCGCTCTCGCTCGCTCTGGATCGACTGGTGGCCCTGCTCGAGCTTTGCCAGCCGCTGGTCGCGCTCATACTCGCGTATGAGCCAGCTCGCCGGCTGCTCGAAGCCGTCAACGACGACCGTTCCGTCGTCACTCACATTCAGACCACGGAGCGCCGGATGCACCTTACTATCAGCCGCGCCAGCGTCAGCCTTACCCGCGGGCGCTTCGACCTTCGCCCCCGGCTCGCCGTCACGCTGCGCCAGTTTCGCCTGCAGGCCCTTGATGACACCAACCAGCCGCGCCTGTTCAGAGCGCGACTTGTCGCTGATCTTGACAGCCTCAGGCGGCGCCGACTCGACCCCCGTCTTTGCGCCGTCCGCCTTCGAGGACTCCGCCTCGGAGCCAACAGCCTGCCCCTCGCCCGGCTCCGCCGCCGGCGGCTCGGCAGCCGCTCCGCCAACCGCAGGCTCCGGCGAAGCCACCCCACCGGCGGCCCCGCCGCCGGCCCCCTCATCGGGGGCCAGCGCGATCAGAGATCGCATCCGCAACCACATTGCCGTAACTCCTTTGCGTTGTCACGCCCGCCGGCGATGTCCGCGAATCAGGGCCTCGCGGTCCGCCCTGGCCCGTAACGTGGGCCAAACGAAAAGGCCCCGGCGATCCCCACTCGGGGAATGCCGAGGCCCTTGGCTCCCAATCCTATATGCTTCGCGGACTCCCGGTCCCGAAGCCGACCCAACTGCCCTGCCAGCTCCCTAGGCGGCCCGCCGCCGCCCCGCAGCCGCCATCTCGGCAAACCGCCGCTTGCCATATTTGCGCCGGCCCACTGCCGCCGCGATCGCGCTCGCCCGGTTCTCGGGGTAGCCCTCCTGGCTCATCATCGCGTCCTTCAACCGCGCGAACCGCCCGCCGCCGCCCGGGCGTAGACTCTTGCCCTTGTATCTCTTAGCAGCCATTCCCATCTCCTAGTGGACCGGTTGGCCCGCCGCCTCTTTCATCGCTCCGAGCCGCGCTACCGCCTGGCCCAGAAACCCCGTCGCCCCCTGGCCGGGCTGCGGTCCCGCCTGACTCTCGGTAGGCCCAGGGGGCCCCATCGAAGAGCCGCCCGGCTCACCCTCGGCAGCCCCGCCGCCCGCAGCGCCCTGGGTCGCCGCCTGCGCAGCCGCCTCCTGACCCGCCACACCCATCACTGCCGCGTTCAACGCCGCCTCTGCCTGCACAATCGAGATCTGCACCTCGATCTTGTTGATCGCCGCGCACACACTCCGCAGGTCCTCGATCGAATACGGCGATAGCAACTGCTCCACCTCTTCGCCTATCCCCGGGATACCCGAGCTCAACAGCGCCGTCACCTTCGCCAACTTCACCTGAGCCGGACCCGACAGGTCATAGAGCGGCGCGTTCTCGCGCCGCAACTGCGCCTTGACCGTCTCCGACACAATCGGTGTCGGACGAGGCCGCACATCCTCGGTATCCCGCAGATCCGCCCCAAAAAACGCGCGCGTCTTCGCCGCGAAGTTCCGCCCGACTGTCCGCACCACCCGCGGGATGTCGTAGTGGTTCTTCGCCACAACCAACTTCATCCGGGCCACCTTCGAATAGGCCCAGTCAAAGCCGGCTCGGAACAAGGTCAACCCCGTCAGATCGCTGTCCTTGAGCAGCAGCGCCGTCGTCGCCGGCGTGCCGGTCGGCGGAAGCTGCCCCAGCGCGCTCTCGTGGATCCCCGAAACCTGCAGCAGATTCTGCCAGTAGATGTCCAGCAGACCCCGCGCGTCGGCTGAGTTCAGGTTATACTCCAGAAACTTCCACTCGGTGATCGACGGATCGATCCGCACGATCTTCTGGTCCGTCTCCCGATACCGCGGCTGGCCCTTCTCGTCCGTCCCGAGCAGCTCCTGCGCATATTCCTCCGTCACCCGCGCCGCCATCGGGCCGCGAATCACCATATCGCCCCGCAGCTGCCGGTTCTTGAGCTCGATCAGTTGAGAGAGTGTGATGTTATAGTCCCGCTGGATATCGCGCATCGGAGTGAACATGGCCATCGGGTAGGTTCGGCGGGGTATCGGGAACCACTCCATCATCCTGAACCCCATCTCGCGCTCCGGCAGCTCGGTGTCGTCCAACAGTTCGCCGTTGGCCACTACCAGCAGGCGGCCACGCGGGAAACCCTTCGAGGGCGCGCAATACATCCGCTTCAAGATCGCCGCGTTCTGCCGCCCGGACCCGGCCGAATCCGTGGACTGCACCAGCGACAGCGCCAGCCCCTCCGTGATCCGGCGATAGTCGGCATATTCCTCCGGCTGCACCTCCGAATGATACGTGTCGTTGATCTCCTCGACGTCGCGCACGTCACTCAGGATCACAAACGGCTGCTCCTCCGACGAGTCCACCCAGGGGCACAGGTGCACGTTGAACGGGCTCACCGTCATGCTCGATATGTCGCCGAGCCCCTGGACCCGCCCCACTTCCGTGAACCCGTCAGCCTCCGGGTCAAAAGAGGTGTGCCGCAGCGCCCAGCCGCAGGTCATGCACCAGAGCACCTCGTAAAGCCGCTTCTGGCGCTCGTTGTCCTCGTAGTGGCGCATCTCCAACAGATCGGTGGCGATCTGAGCCGCATCCACGTCCTCGATATCCGAGGTCGCCGGCGCCGCCATCATCTGCGAGATGTTGTCCACCAGACTGGCCACCGCCTGCCGGGCTAGCGGGTAGATCAGGTTGGCGACGATCTTCGTCTTGCCGACACCGCGCGCCTTGATCTCCACCCTGCCATACTGCCGCACGTCCGCCGCCGCGCTCTCCCACTGCCGGCCTTCCAGGAACAGGATGTTCGACCACCACTCCGGCTCCACCCGCCGCCGCGCGTCGTCACACTTGCCGTAAACGGAGTCGAACCAGCCGACCAGCGCCTTCTTATCAAGCGGCGCGCGCTCCACAAACGCGATCGGTTTTGTCCCCGTCTTATCCGCCATCGGTTTGCCTGCCCATCAGCCTGTCGAAGTCAGCTATCGCCTCCGCCATCGCCGCCGGACCCAGCGCCTCGGCCACCACGCTCCCGCGCTCACAGTCACGTTCCTGCGGCTCGACCACCGACGATCGCACCACCGGCCCGTGCTCGGCTTCTGCCCGCAGCGCCGCGTAGTCCTGCAGCGTGCCGGCCTGCAGGCGAGTGTAGAGCCGCTCACGCTCAGCCGCGTGTGCCCGGTTGTCGAGCACGTGGTGCAGCTTCTCCATCACCAGCAGACCTATTATGACCGCGATCAGGCATTCCATCAGTAACTCTCCGGCTCACGGCGCGGCGGTCCCAAGACCGTCTCCACCGACCGCAGGTCCGGCAGTTTCTCTTCCTTCGCCTCCGGCAACTTGGCAAGTGGCCAGCCGGAAGCCAGATACCGGTAGGCGTCCATCAGGTGGAACCGCTCCTTCTCCGCGATCTTGGCGGTCGGCTCGCCCGCCGCGTCCAGCTCCCGCGAGTAGGTCCCGAACTGCGCTCGCAACTTTACCAGCGTGTCGAACACAAAGAACCGCCGAGATTTGATCGGCACCGTCGCCCGGTCGATACCCGCCTCGACCTCGCCAACCGGCGGCTCTTCCACACCCACACCCGCCTCCGACCACTCCTGGCGCGCGTCACTCTCCGAGCCCGAACCGCCCAGCGCCCGCCGGATCGGTTCGCCGTATTCCAGGATCGATCGCGCGTGCTCCGGGCCAGTCCGCAACTCGCCCAGGCTCTCCCGATAGGCATACAGGTTCCGGGTCACGGGGTCCTCCGCCGACCACAGGATCCCCGTGTTGACCGGCCCGAAGTCCACCCCGAGATCGCGCAGCCACCAGTGCGGGATTGTAAACGCGCGCACTAGGTTCCCGCCCTCGACATACCGCCCCGGCCCCGGCATCTGCTGGCCGTTCAGAACGACCGGCTCGAATGTCGCGTAGCCGTCCTCGAAGTCGGTGTAGATCAGACCCGCCGGCTTCGTGAACACGCCGTCGTAGAACATCGCGAAACGCCACGCCGGCATCTCGCGCTTGCGCTGCTCATACTCCCCACGCGGAAACCACGGGTTTTCCGTCGAGGTGAACGACACCAACCCGTAACTCGGGTCCCCACCCACGGCGCGGTCGTGGATCTCGACCTTCAGCCAGCCCATACAGTAGGGTGTCGTGCCAACCAGAATCCGCGCCTGGTAGATCGACGCCCGCCGCCGGATCGCCTCATACTCCTCGACCCCGATCTGCGGCTGGCCCCACTCGTCAAGCACCGCCGAGAGGATCGTCGCCGACTCCAAGCCAGCCGGCGCGTCCGCCGATCGGAAGATGATTCGCTTGCGCCCGTTGGGGCTCGTCAGCGTCTTCCGACTTGCCCGATACTCCCAGCCCAGCTCGTCGCGAAAGAGCGCCCTGTATTGCGGCAGCATCTTGAGGTCGAGCAGGTCATAGGTCGCCGAACTCGCAAAGTGGTCCCCGTCGCCACGCCGCTCGATCTCACGCAACTGCCAGATCGGCTCGTAACACGTCTTGCCCGCCTGATGACCCGTCAGCAGCAGCACAATCCGGGCCGGACACGCGTGCGCCCGCTGCTGGCCGGCGTGCAGTCCGACATGGAGCTTCTCGCCCTCGCGGCACCAGATGTGCTCCCGAGGCGCGCTCGGCGCGTGCCAGGACTCCTCCGTGCCGACCAGAACCGCCTGGCTCACTCCGCCGCCTGTTCGTCCGGCCCTGCGTCGTCCGCACTGCCTGACGGTATCGACGGCAGCGACTCGATGATTACCAGCTGAGCCGGCGACGTCCTCACCGAGCCAGAGTGCTTCAACTCCTGCTGGCTCTTCACCACACCCAGCATCTCGAAGAACAAACGCCGGTCACCGGAGGCCTGATACATCGGCATCCGAGCCGAGTCGATCAGCGCCTTGCGCACCGCAAACGCCTGATCCATCAGACCCGCCCGGAACGTGGACTCGGCCAACTCCCTGAACTGCTCGTCCGCCATCAGGTCGTAGTAACGCCGCTCCGAGATCCCCGCCACCTCGCATTTTTTTCTCACCGTGCGGCGCCAGTTGTGCGGATCCATCAACACCGCCAACAACGACCGCATCGCCCGCGTCGGCTTGCGCGTTTTACTCGGCTCGTCCGACTCGACCATCACTTACTCCGTCTCAGCCCGATCACCGCCGCGGCAGCCGTCGCCAGAGGGAACAGGAAGCTACCGGGTTCCGGAACCGGCAACACGTCGATCCAGCCCCATCCCATCGCGCCGACGATGTTTATCCCGTCGCGGTCCCACACAGCCGTGCTCGCCAACTCGGGGACCTGCCCGAGTCCATCGAAATCTGCCACTATGCCCACACCCGCTCGCCCGCTCAGCCCGCGCACCACGAAGCCGAACCTCGCGAGCGACACCCCGGTCTCATTGACCTCGACCCGACCCTGACCAATCGCCAACACCGCGGAGTAGAACGCGTTCCCGTCGCTCAGGCTGAAGTTGATCGGGAACGGCAGCTCTGACGGGAACTCGCTGTATCCCTCGAACACGCTCTCCACCACATCGACCCCGCCCAGGTAACCCGGGTCCCAGCCAAGAACCGCGTCCACACCGGCCACCATCACGGCGCCTGCGTCCGATGCTCCCCACAGCTCCAGCTCCAGCCTGCCGCCTGCCACCGCCGTCCCGGCCGGCTTCAACATCAAATGCACCGATGCGCTGGCGCTCCATAGCCAGCCCAGCATCAGCAGCACACATGCCCCAATCGTAGCCATTCGGTTTCTCATGTCGGCTGGACCCCCCCGCTACTCCAGCGTGCGATAATCCACAACAGCAGAGATCTCCGACCAGTCCGGTCCGGTGCCGGCGCTCAGAACCAGCGACAGGCTGTCAGTCGGCTGATAGACCACCGGATCCCGCATCGCTTCGATCCCGTCCAGCCAGAAGGTCATCACACCCTTGTCCACCGCCTGTTTCACACCCACCGTCACCACGGCGGTCAAGGCCTTCTGAGCCGACGAAAGCGGAATCTCCAGCCGTGTGACCACATTGGCCGCAACTGCTGGAATGTTTACATACTCTGGCGATGCAAAGGTAGCCCCCTCGCTCAGCCCCAACTGCAGATCGCCCGCATCCAAGGCCACCGTGGACTTCACCCACAGCCGAAGCCGCCCGTAGCCCAGAGACGGGTTCAGGGTCGCCGGTGTCGCGCTGTATGCGATCACCTCGACCCCCAGAGTGGCCGTGCAGACGAACTTCTGAGAGCTTTGCGCCTCCCGCGACTCCGCTGTATCCGTGCTGATCGTCACGTCGTCAGCGCCGCAGACACGCGTCCAGTCGGCCTCGCAGGTCTGGACGTCAACCGGCGCGGTGTCGCGTCCGTTCTCATAGACCGCGGCGCCGCCGGAATCAACAGCCACCGGTTCCAGGTCGGTCTTTTCGGTGTTGCTGAGGTACTGGTTCAACGTCAAATTGCCTGCCGAGGCTGTCCCCTTGCCCACAACCCTCAGTCCGTGGACCTCGGCATACTGGCCGAATTGATGGCCCTTCGAGGCAGTTCCGCCGCCCAGTATCCCCCGTGACGCGCTCGCCGCCAGGCTCGGACTGTCGTGGATCACCAATGAACGCTTGCCGGTCTCTAACCTCAGTGTCGTATACGCGCCTATGCTCACCCCAGCGTCGCTCGGGTTCGCCCGCAGACCGCCCCGCAGGACCGTGATAAGACCTCCGGCCACCAGATTCTTGTCGGAGATCGCCAGCACCGGGAAAGACGCGCGCTCCGCTCCAACCCATTGGAAGCTGTTGTTGTCGAGCACCAGTTCGACGCCGCCCCAGTACTCCACCAACGATGGGGTCGCTCCCGCCGTGTCACCTGCCAGATTCACCAGTGATATGCCGTTCCCCCTCACCAGGTTGCGCCGCCGGTCATCTCCAGCCGTCATTGCGGACCCGTCCACCATCAGACACGCGCCCCCGCCCGGCGTTCCCCGGAAGGTCATCTCGATTTGGTTGTTCAGAACCTCGTTTCCGTAGCCCCTGATCCGCATCCCATAGACCGCATACGCGCCTACCCCGTCAACAACTACGGAACTGCTGAAGGTGTTCTCCAGAATCCGGTTCCGCTTCGCTATTCCGCCCGTGTCCGTACCGTAGGCCTCCATATCGAGCAAGGCAATACACGCGCCGAGTGTGTCCGCGTTCTCGCAGCGACAGGTGTTGCCCTCGATCCGGCACTCGATCACATCCCCACCCAAGTCCATCGGGTTTGGGCAGATCATGATGTTTCCGACGATCTCCACACCCGTCACATCCTGGAAGTGGACTGCCCAGTTTGGCGACTTGATTATACAGTCGCTCACCTGAACGTCATCTGCACGCGCGCCCCCATCAGCAACCAGGTTGCGAATCGCCGCGCCGAGCACTGTCGCCGAGGTGGTCAAGTCCAGCGTGAGACCCCGGATCGAGGCGTTGGTGCGCGGTGTGATCAACCGCTGCGCCGTCAAGCCGGATGCGGCCTGGATGATGCAGGTCCGTCGGTCCTCGCCAACCAGCGAGACACCCTCGGGCACCTCCAGTGCCTCCGAGATCTCGTAGACCCCCGGCATTACTCGCACTATGTCGCCAGACACGGCCCCGGCCAACCGGTCGGCTATCGACTCGGTCACCTCCATGGTCTGCGTGAAGGCGTATGGATTTGCCCTGTTGTAAGGAGCTCTCGACTGGTTCATAGCGCCTACCACATCCCCTGCAGCAGCAGCCGATCGGCCACACCGCCCACCGTCGCCGCCACGCCCGTATACAGACACCAGTGCAGATATCGAAACGGCGAGGCTATGCGATACGGGCCCAGGTCCCCCAGGTGCAAAAGCGTCGCGCCCGCAGCCCCGTAGGTGAGCCCGCTCAGCTCGACCGTCACCATCTCCGACCCCCTGACATCGCCAACCAGCACATTACTGATCTTTCGGAACCCAACAAGCCCCGACTTCGGCGTGTTCGAGCTCAGAGAGACCGAGTCGTAGATCGTGTTCCCGAAACAGTCCGTGCCGATCACGCCAAGACTCTCCGTAGTAACCCCCGTCTTCACCGCGGAGATCGGCAGGTCGTAGCACTCGTCAGCCGCGGCTGCCACAGCCACAATCCCAGACCCCGTTGCCGCCGCCGACAGCGCCACTATCGTGAGGCCACCAGACTTCTCCTTCAGCGTGACCGTGCCGACGCACGCGCGGCTCAGACTCACACCGACTACCTTCCCCCAGTTCGCCTTCGCCGTGCCGTCGGGCAGTCTGAAGTCGTAGTCGGTGTCCTTGGCGGCGATCGTCGCCACTCCCACGGAGATGTAGTCCGTGGAGACCGTCGTGCCGTAGATCGTCACCACCAGCCCGACGTCGCTGGCTGAGTTGCTGCGCACCGTTACACTGTCGGAGGCCGGCTGGTTAGTGAAACCCAGACCCTGCGCCGCCGTGACGAAATCCGTCCCGATCAGCGACTCGGAAGCCGACGAAAGCAGCAGTCCCACCATTGCGGCCGCGGTCGTTCGCAGATCCGCCTGCGCTGAGATAAACCACGGCAGCCTGCCTGTTGCCGCCAGGTCCACAACCCCGCTGGACTTGCCATACAGGGCCACGCTGCGAGCCCCCCCATGCGCGATCCTCACAGAGTCCGCAGCCGCTTCCACACCACTTCGAGCGATATTCGCCAACATACAGCCACCTCGTCCACATCAAAAAAGCGGCCCCGGCCGTCGCCGGCCGGAGCCCAGTCCTACACACCACCGTGAAAGGAGAATTAGATGAAATGCCTTACATGACTAAGAGCCGAAAATGCCACTACTGTACGAAACGAGCACGATCTACCTACTTGGCAGCCTCACTCCGCCAGCCCAAATATCCGGCGCCACACCGCCGGCTTCACCTCGCCACTGCCCTCCGTCTGATTCTCGCAAAACGCCGTTATCCAGCCAAAGCTCGGCAGGCCGATCAGGAGCCTGTGCACACCCGCCACCATCGACTCCGCGCTCGAGCGTTCCACCTTGAGCTGCTCGCCGATCCGCCGATAACTCTCACCGCGGACAAACGCCCAATACGCCAGTTGCTGCAGGTGGCCTACCCCCAGGGTCGCCAGCGCCGACTCCACATCCGCCGCGATCGCATCCGTGATGTCCCCGGAGTCGTCGTAACGACCGGACACGTAATAGAACCGCGAGGGCGATTTGCCTGCCCGGCGTTCGACATCGGCAGCCAGCCCCACCGGGATCTCCACCAAACGCCGCGGCCTGCCGCGCTTGTGCTCGCCTCCCTCCCTTGACACCCGCGCCCTCCGCCTGCTACAATCGAGTCGCTGACACTCCGACTGATCGCAGGTCTCAGGCACAGGCAGCCATCACTCAAGCGTCTCTCTCTGCCGCGCGCGGCCCCTGGCTCGCCGCTCGCTGTCGCGCCCCTCGCACTCCCGGCCGAACGGCGCCATCTCTTGCGAGTAAACGGCAGACATCCGGGGATACGCCCGCTGACACCGCACGAACAGCTCCAGATCAATCAGAAATCGCATCGCCATCCTCCTTTCCCGCGCCATCCGCGCCCGGATCCTCTGTATCCTGTCCATCCTGTTTACGCTCTGTCATCCCCAAGAGCCACCACAGTTTGTCGGCGTGTGAGTAGTCTGAGCTCACGGCGTTCCCGACATCGGCCATCAGTTCCAGCTCCGCCGCAAACCGCACCAGCGCGACCGGATGGTTCGCGATCTCCAGCGCCGCATCCCGCACCCGCCGCACCCGCCCAGACTCCCAGCCCTCTTCCTTGAGTCGGTCGAACAGTTCCGGCTTCGCGATCCGCCCCAGCGCCGTCGCGAGGTTCTTTTTCTTCGCGAACCGGATCGCCTGCTCGCATACCAGCACCGCCGCCCTGCCCAGCGCCTCCAGGTCGGCCTCATCACCCAGCCGTTCGCGCGCCTGCTCCATCAGCCCTTCATAACTCGCCGCCTTCTCCGCCCGTTTGGCCTTGCCGTCCTTTGCCAGGAGCTGTTCGAAACATTTCGGATCCACGCAGACCGGCCACATCTGCTCCCCGCATTTGGCTTGCTTGCGATGCTCGCAGTCGCCCCGGCACCCCGCCGGCGGCGGCCTGAGCCACTTGTATGCGTCGTAACGCAGCTTCGAGACCCCCACCAGGTCCAGTCCCTCCAGCTCTTTGGCCTCCGCCTCCTCGTGCGCCTTGGCCTTCTCGGCGAAACACGAGACGTTCAGACAGTCGCCTCTCTCGCCCTGCTCCGCCCTCCTGTCCCGGCAGCCAGCACAGCCGGCCAGGTCGAAGGGCGCATTGTAGAGACTCTTGAGAACGCCAGCCTTTTCCAGCTCGTATGAGTGATCGCTGGCGAACGTCTGCACTGCCCGGGTCGTCAGGTTCTCCTCCACCGCCGCCTTCGCTATGGCTAACTGCAGCCCCGGGTGCCCTTTGTGCTCCAAAAGCGCCTCCCCGTGGCTCGCGGTCAACCGGCCCTCCGAGATCTCATCCTGGATCGACCGCGGCAGGTTCAGCAGCCGCATCGAGTTCGAGATAGACTCCTGCGAGCGCTTCACCCGCTCGCCGATCTGCTTCTGCTTGAGCCCCAGCTCCACCAACGCACGATAGCCCTCGGCCTGCTCGATCGGGTCGATATCCTCCCGGCACAGGTTCTCGACAAGCGAGACTTCCAGCGCCGTCCCGTCGTCCATCTGCCGGTAGACCCGACACGGGATGTCTTCCAGCCCCGCCATCGCCGCGGCGCGCCACCGCCGCTCGCCGGCGACGATCTCGTAGGGCTGGTCCACCCCCTCCTTGACTAGCCGAACGACGATCGGCTCGATCACACCGTGTTCCCGGATCGACTCCGCCAGCTCCGCCATCCCGGCCTCGCCGAAATGCCTGCGCGGGTTGCGCGCGTTCGCCGCGATCTGCGCGATCGCCAACTGGTGAAACGACCCCAGATTATTCCGCGCGGAATCTTTTACCTCAGTCATTCTCTAACCTCCATCTCCAACCTCGGCGCCCCGGAGGATGTTAACCAGAACGAGCAATCCCAGTTCCTCGCAGCTCATCCTGAGTTGGTCGCCCAACTCGTCCGCAGACATATGTCGCAGGTTTTTAGCCATCCAACCCCTCCACCGCCTCATAGGTCTCAGCGAAAATGTCAGGTTTCACCGGATAGAGCTCGCCGTGCACTCCCTTGACGATCCAGTCACCTTGCCGCGCCAGCATGACACCCTCAAGGGTAGGGATACGCATCCCGATCTCGTCTGGCCACCTCCAGTCGGAGCCTTTCGGCAACGCGTGCCCATCCGAGGCGATGAAACAGCCCTCGGGTTTTCCATCGGCCAGATAACCGACTCCGGCAAACTCGCACATCTCGCTCCAGTTGGTCCACAGCAACTGCACAGCCTCGATAACGACCGGCCTCTTGCGGTATTTCACTGACATCTCACACTCACCTTTCGCTCGCCCGGCGGCCGGCAGAACGCCGAGTTCAACACGTCCTCGATCCACTCCAGGTCACTCTCGCCGGTGACCACCGCCCGCCAAACGTTGGGCGGCTTGTGATACTTGAAACTGCTCACCTGCGCGCCCGCCGCCTGCAGCATATCCCGCACCTCCTCGCCCGTCACCGCAAGCGAGCCGCAGTCGATCTCGATCGCGCTCATCGCGTCCACCACGGGCCGTCCTCGATCTCGCGTAGCCGCCAGTTCTCGCCGTCCACCTCTTGAAAATCCACCAGCTTCACGAGTCTGCCAAACAGCCAATCCTGTTCCCCGAGTTCCTCCCGGTGCCTGTCCAAACCGGCGTTCGAAGTCGCGATCACAACCGGCGAACCGGCCGCGTCAATTGCGTCCAGCAACTCCTTGATCCACACGCGCACCCACACCGCCGCGTCGCCCGCCCAGGCCTTCTCAATATCGTCCAGGCCGAGCACACTCGCTCTCAGCGCGCGGTCCATCAGCCCCGGCTCCGAACTGCGTCTCTCTGCTTTCAGCGCCGCCTCCAGGCTCAGGCAGTTCACATAGAACGCCCGGACCGGCGACTCCTGACAGACACAGCCCCAGACCACCGCCCTCAGTAAATGGCTCTTGCCGCGGCCCGGCTTGCCGTAGAAACAGACGCCTTTCGGAACCTCCGGCGCCAAGTCTACAATGCGCTTCGCCAACCGCCACGCATCGAGCTGGTTCGGCCAGTTCGCCGACGGCCGGAACGACTCCAGTGTCTGCCGCTCCCGCGAATCCGGCAGGCCGCAGCTCCCTTGATATTCCTGCCGCAGCGCCACGTTTGCCAGCCGCCGATCGCGCTCGGCCAGAGCGGCCTGGCTCGCCTCCCGCTCCCCGATCTCCTCGGCCGTCCGGTCCGCCAGCCGCGCAAAGGTCTCTCGGATCGCCTCCGGCAGCGTCTCGTCCTCGGAGAGTCGGGTTATCAGGCCCGAGCCCTCAGAGTCCATACCGGTCAGTCGCTCCAGTTTTCGAGCCACCGGTTCCATCCCGTCTCCCCCTGGCCGGAGTCGGCATCCGGCCCAGTTCCAACGCCTCGATTACCGCCGGCGCATAGTAGCCGACACTGCGAGGACTCTCGCCCGAAGCGACAGCACGCTTGTGACAGAGCTTCATCGCAGCAAGCGCCAGGTCCACATCCCAGTCAGGCCGGCTCATCAACTCCTCGGAAGTCCGCCGGTCCTTTGAGGATGGGTCCCGGCCGGTCAGATCGCGATAGACAATCAGGATCGGCACCCGCGTCTCTCGCGGAGCCGGCGGGTCGTCGGACGCCGGGTCTCCCTCGCGTGCGCGTGCAGGCGCGGGCGCAGCAGCTCCTTCTGGTATGCTCTGCTCTGCTATGCTATGGGGCGTTTCACTGAAACGTTTCTGAAACGTTTCACCGCGGCCCTTCGCCCGGTGCTTTCGGACCCTTTCCGTGCTTGATCCGTCACTTTCGAACTGCCTCCTGCCGTAGTTTACAACCACGTAACTCGGCCCATCGAGACCCAGCATCTCGACATCTACAAAGGCATGTAACACCCGATTTGTTACAGGTAACGTTTCACGAAACGTTTCAGCGATCTCGGCGGCGGTCAGCGGCTGGCCCGTCGCGACAAGCAGCGTGCCGCGAACCGGACTCGCCCGAGCGAGCAGCAGGATCAGACCCCAGGCGCCCACGACCCAGCAGAACGGCATCTGCAGGTCGCGAGCTGCTCTGATGAGCTTCTTGTCGTCGGTCACGTCCTCATACCAACGCACCCATCCCATCTATCCGACCCCCGGCCCTCGCTCGACACTCACGATCATCGCCCAGAGGTTGCGCTTGATCTCGACCCGTTTGCCACAGCATAATACCCGAGCGTCAACAGGAACTTGCTGCTCGCGCTTGCAGTCCGGGCACCGAAAGGTGTAAACCTTCGAACCCGGCGTGAGCGAGATGTAGCCGATGCACTTAGTGATCTTCACGCCGCGCCGCCATATCCCTCAAGCAGTCCAGCGCGATCGACGCCTCCCCGCGGCTCAGGTGCTCGAGTTCCACGCGCCGGTCGCAGACGTCCCGAAGAAACGCCCGGAACATCGCATAACCCACCACAGTCGTCCCGAACAGCACCCGCCGGAACCGCCGGAGCTGGACCAACTGGCCGTCAGTCACTTCTGAATCGCCAACCGCGAACACGTCCTCACACCTCTGGGCGCCAGCCATGGAGCGGGGGGCCCGATCCGAACGGGCGTTACGCAACCTGGTAGGCTGCCGTTCTCCCAACTGAACTACCCCCGCCCGCTTTCATCCCTTGCCTCGCCAAAGTCCTGCGCCCGGCAGCGCCGCATCTCGAGTGTCACTGCCGCCGGCGGCTGCAACTGCCACATCCCGCTCGCATCCGCAAACCGCACCACCAGCACCCGCAACGTCCCCCGGTCCCGGCACCCCCGAACCACCGCCTCCGCCAACATTCGCCGCGCACAGCCGATCGCCGGGGCCAGGATCGGTGCATAGTGGTGAGGGTGATAGTACGTCCGAGCCCGATCATCGTTCGAGATCGCAACCATCGCCTGTCCCTCGATCGCCTGCCGACATCGCGCACATGTCCGCGGCCCAAGGCGCAATGTCTCCATCATCAGACGCCCCATCGCTCCTGCCCCATCCCTTCAGTGTTCGTTTCCAAGGCCGGCCGTGGGATTCGAACCCACTCGCGCGGTGCAGTCAGGTTGCCCCCCTGGTTGCCCAGGATACCGCCCGGCGAGGATACCCCCGGGCAGGCCCGCAGCGCTCAGTCCGCTTCCTTAGCTGCCTCAGCGTGTCCCCACCACGCCGGACCGGCCTTGCAAAACCCAACATCACTGCCGCTCCATCTCCTCGATCTCCCGCACCAGACTCGCCATCCGACTATGCGCCAACGGCTGCGGCTCGGCTGCCGCCGCAACGATGATTGTCTGTCCCGGACACCCAAACACCATGAGCCGCCTTAACTCCCGCCGGGCCTCCCGCTGCCGTCGCAGCCGTGCACGCCAGCCGGCGACGAGCCACACCGCGAGATACACCGCGCCAATCCCCATCCCCACCGCCGCGCACTGCCAGTCGCCCAACCGGTCCATCGAAACGAACAGCCCCACGCCCGCCCCCATCGCGGCCGCGATCAGGGCCAGCCCGCCGACGCTTACAGCGCACTCCCGCACGCGGCGCTCCCGTCGCAACTGGCGCCCGATCGAGGCCAGCTCGCCTCCTGTCCTGGCGGTCTCTATCAACTCCGCCAGCTCCTGCTCACTCAGCGCCGGCCAGCCCAAAAGCCGCCATGTCAGTCCCTTGACTCGCATTTTGCGTCCTCCTCCTCGTCCTCAGCCGGGAACTCCCTCAGGATCCGCTCGGCCTCCTTTACATGCCAGCACGGCTTTCTCTTGCAGCAGTTACACGTGCCGGACCGCAGATTCACCCGCGCGTTGTGGCTGGGAAACCAAAACCGCCCGGGTCCCTGCTCCACGTAGTGTGCCAAGTCGCATCTCCTTCCGCGGGCCACCGTTGCCCGCCAGTCGATCCACCAAGCGGCTCACCACAGCCTCGGCCACCGCCTCCGCGTCGAACTCCTCCCGATCCCGGCCGTCCCAACTGCCCGTCTCCAGCCAGTTTTCCACCGCCTGGCGTGAGAAAACGATCCGGTCACCGCAAGCAAAACACGGTAGCGGCCCGCGCGCCTCGATCGAGCGCTTGGCCTCCGTCCGCAGCGTCTCGGCGCTCACACCAAGCATCCGCGCCGCCTCGGCCGTTGTCAAAGTCGTCCGGGCGCTACTCATGGCTCGCGCGCGCGTCCCCGACCGCTCCGCAGCGCTCGTCGGAATAGACCCGACAGTTGTGCAGGTGGTGGTAGCTCCGTTGCATCCCATCCCCGGAGATCCGCACAAGTGCCGGCCCGGCAATGGGCAACAGACAGTCCGCACACGTCTTGGCCGACCCGCCCGAGTCAATCCGAACGGTCGCGAAACTCTCGCCCCAGTGCGGCGCCAACGGATTGATCCCCGGACCCGCCAGGGCCGGGAACATCCAACTACACAACCTCGCCATCCAAGCCATCAACCACATTCGCCAGCTCCTCCTTTCGCCTGCGCAGGTTCTCCGCCCGCTTCAGGCCACCCCGGCGCCCGATCTTCGAGTAGAAATCCGCGCCGGCCACTCGTGCGCACTTCTCGCCACCGACCCGCCCTATCTGCCTGTAAAACGCGCGCCCATACTTGGCAGAGCACGCCAGCCCACCGCGCCTGCCTGCCGCCCGGGCCAACGCCCCATCGGCGCCAAACCCGCCGCGTTGATCGTGGGTCTGCGAGCCCCGGTGCGCATCCCCGATCCTTCTCGCCCCCGCCGATCCCGGCGCCGCGCCGTGCCTTCGATGCCTGATCTCACTGCTCACCGTGCGGCCCCCTCAAAAGTTGCTCCAGCTGCTCCTGCCCGCCCGCCCGCTCGTGCGGCAGATCTTCGATCGACGGTTCGATCGTGACATAGATCCGCTGCTTCCGCTGCGTGCGGAGAATGTAGTGCAGGTCGTCCGGCTCGATCTCCTCGATAGGCACCGTAAGTCAGCGCCACGAAGTTCACCGCCTCCGTCGTGTGACTGTCGATCTTGAAAACCTCAGTCGCCACCCTGCTCCCCGTGAGAATCCCACTCGCTTTCATGCCGCCTCCCTGTCGCCACTCTCCGTGAACTCCACCTCACAACAGGTGCACTTCACCTCCAACAGTGGACCAGTCATCTCCACACCCTCACCTACTTTCTGTCCGCACACTTCACACCGTAGCTGGTAGAGTCCACTGTCCGCGTCATACACCAGCTCCCAATGCCGGCCGCAACATCCTGAGTGAACGAAGAACTCCCGCGCCATCGATGCACCTCCTAAACCCAGCATTTCTACCAGCAGGTTCTCAGCCTGCCGGCGTCGAAGAAGACATCAGAGGTCCGGCACGGACGCCACTGGCGTCGTGTCGGGCCTTTCGCGTCGGACGTCGATCAGCCACGCGCGGATCGCAAACAGCGAGATCGACACGCCCAACTTTTCGGCCTCCTCCGCCATCTGGCCGTGCGTGTAACCCCGCTCCTGCAGCCCCAGCAGCCAGGGGATGCAGCCCGGGTGCTGCGGCCCAAACAGGTCGCGAAGTGCAGCAGTTATCCGCCGTTGGTTATGCGGTGGTAGTCTCAAAACGGGTCACCTCCTGCACCACCACAACTATTGTGGCAGCGAAGGGACTATATCACACCACAACGGTTGACGCAATACCTTTTTTGTGGTTGACCCAAACTTTTTTTGGGTAGAGGGATTAGCATGAAGTCTGGACTGTCGCTTGAGGGGATAACAGTGCCCACATTAGGGGAGATATTGCGCCCCACCAAGGGTTCCGACTCCTACGCGCGGATCGCCAATCGGGCGAACGAGTGGTTCCGGGGCGAGGCGCAACGCAACGGACAGATCCCGATCACTCGGATGTCCTCTGAACAGGTTCGCCGCATCTTTGAGGATCAAACGGAGAGGCCAAACACCGTCTATCTCCGCGCGCTGTCGGCCGCCCAGGGTGTCGATCTCGGCGACCTCTACGAAGCTGGCGGCTATCGCCTCCCGGAGTCCGACCCCATCCGAGGGATCGACCGCCACCTCCGCGCCTCGCGCCCGGACCTGCCACCCGACGCCATCGCCGCGATCGACGCGTTTATCAAGCGCGTGCTCGAAGAGCATCCCCAGGAGGAACCGCCCCAGTGATCGAGCCGTGGTATGAGCGCTGGCCCAAAGTCCCCTGGCGCGAAGTGCTGCTCACCCCGCCGGTCGATCTCGCCCTGGTCTCCAGCGCGCTCGGCCTCGCCGTCTCCTTCCACGACTGGCCACATGTCCTTTCCGGCACATATGTCCCACTGCCCGGCGGGGCCGGCGCGATCGGCCTCAACGCCAACCACTGTCCCGCCCGCATCCGCTTCTCCTGGGCCCACGAGATCGGCCACCACCTCGCATGTGACGTAGGTTGCTATAGCTCGGATCGCTTTCGGACCCGAAGCAAACGCGAGAAGGAATGCAACCGCTTCGCGGCGAACCTACTTATGCCGCCCGGCCTGGTGGCCACATTCCGGGGCTCGATAGCCACCGCAGACCCGCGCCGGGCCATCCAGCTGACGGCCGCGGCCTTCGGGGTCTCTCTCGCCGCGGCCCTGCGCGAGGAGGGAGTTCTGTGACGAGCATCAAGCGCGTGTCCATCCGCCGGATCCTCAGAGACTACAAAGACACAGGCCAACCCGTCCCCCAATCCCTGCTCGACCAGTTGCCTCCGCCACTCGACTTGGCGGAGGGCTTTCGCCGGCTTCTCCTCGCCCTCGCCCTCATCGCGGCCACAGGCGCCTGTCTCTTTCCACCCTGGCAGTTCTCCTGCGCGTTCGAGGGCCAAGCGCCAATCCATAGACCCGCCCCCTTCCAATTCCTGTTTCACCCACCGCCACCCGATGGCAGACCTTTCCACACCCTACGCAGCGGCGTCTCGACCGACCAGCACATCGGAGTCACTATCGACCTGCCGCGCCTTGTCACTTGCCTCATTCCCCCACTGGCGATGCTGCTGGCGATAAATAGGAGGACCAAATGACCAAACTCAACTATCTCTCCATTTTCATTCCGGCGATAGTCGGCCTGTGCGGTCTGGCACTGGGTGGCATTGCCGTCACGATCGACTCCCTCGATCTTTGCTCGCTCGGCATACGAATCGCCGCAGGTGCCTCAGCAGTTACGGTAGTCGCTCTCGCTGTGTGTGGCCTCATCCACTCCAGTATCGACTGCTAAGACGCAATGGGGACAGTCTCCCGCCGAGGTAACCAGTGGACAATCCGGCTCGACCTGCCGCCCGGCCCGGACGGCAAGCGCCGCCGCCGGCGCGTCTCCTGCAAGGGTCTGACGAAGCGCGAGGCCGAAGCCAAACTCGTCCAGATCCAGAGTCAGATCCAGGGGAACCGCTACGTCGAGCCCTCGACCCTCACCCTGGCCGACTTTCTCGCCGACTGGCTCGACTCCCGGCGAGACCAGCTCGCCCTGCGCACGATCGAGCGCTACACCGAGCTCGTTAACAGCCATATCGTTCCCGCCCTGGGCTCGATTGCCCTTGCGAACCTGCGGCCGCTCCATCTGCAGACCCTCTATGCTTCAGCGCTCAAGCATGGCCGGCTCGACGGCGCCGGCGGACTCTCGCCAAAGACTGTCCACCATATCCACGGAGTGCTCCACGCGGCGCTCGCCCAGGCACTCCGCTGGCAGGCGCTCAGCGTAAACCCCGCCGCGCAGGTCGAGCCGCCTTCGGTGCCCCGATCCACTGCCCGCGACGCCAGACCCGACGAGATCGCCCTGCTCCTGCCGGCGATCGAGCGGTCCCGCTACCGCCTGCCCATCCTGATCGCCCTCGGCACCGGCCTGCGCCGCGGCGAGATATGCGCGCTGCGTTGGGAAGACGTCTCCGAGATGGACTACATCGCCGCCGGCGTCCGTCGCCGCGGGTGCGTCCTATCCGTCCGCCGAGCCGCCGTCCAGACCAGCGATGGGGCCGTGACTATCAAACAGACCAAGACCGGCCGCGCCCGGGCCGTCCTGCTGCCAGAGTTCCTCGTTTCCGAACTACACCAGGTCCGTGAAGCCGAATCTCACGCCGTGAAGCCAAATCTCACAGACTGGATCTGCACGACCCCGGCCGGCGAACCGATCCCGCCGAAGTGGCTCGGGAACCAGTTCAGCCGGCTCGCCCGGTCCGCCGGGCTCCAGATATCCCTGCACTCACTGCGTCACACGCAGTCCACCGTCCTGTTGATGTCAGGCCTCCCGGTCAACGTCGTATCCGAGCGCGCCGGCCACGCCAACGCCAGTACCACTCTCGATATCTACGCCCACGTCGCCCTGGCCAACCAGCAGCCGGCGGTCGAGGTCCTCAACGCATTCTTCGAACAGTTCGGCCTGCCAGCCCATGGCCCCACTTTGGACCCACCGCGCGAGGTAGCCGAGCTTGGGTGACCCACACTCCACGCACGAGGATGCCGGGTTCGAATCCCGGCCTCTCCGCCATCCCTAACCCCGTCTAACCCCGTCTGTGAGCGTAAATTGCCCCTCTGCGCCAGGCCCAGGCCCGTCTCAAACGCTCTGTTACTGTGTGGCATGGACCCACTTTGGACCCACTGTACCGCCGCCGGATCGACCTCTCCCCGCGCGAACCCTGCAATATTCTGCACTTTCCAGCCGCCCACGCGCCCCTCACCACGCCTCCTCCCTCCTGGCCGGCATATCCCAGACGTGCAGACGCGCAGAATCGCGTTCTAGGGGCTCAACTCTTGAGGTGGCCCGGCGCGTTTCCGGCCGCGCCGGGCCTGTTGTGAGGGATCACCGCGAGGTGATCTTTGCCCGCCGGAGGTTGTAGCGGGCTGGGGAAACCTATTCCGGCACAAAGATGAACGCGATCCGCTCCAGCCACCACGCCGACATATCATGAGTCTCGTTCGCGATATGCCGGTTCGTGGACGGCTTGTAGATCGCGACGTGTCCCGCTACTCGGCCATCGTCCAGCCGGCCGCAGTCGCGAAAGAAGATCAGACACGGCTGGTTCGTCGGCAACTTCCCCCGCGATTTGCCCACAAACCGCCATCCCCAGCGGGCCGGGTCTTTGGCCAGTCGCGCGCCGCAGGAGATCGCCAGAGCGCCCTTGTAATTCACGTTCGACAGCGGCAGCTCCATACCGCCTTTTCGCAACCCGAACCTCACGGCCTCCAGACACCGGTGCGCCGTCCGGCCCTTGTTCCTCTCCTGCCAGTCCACAAGCGCCTCGATAGCCGCCCACAGTGGAGTCGCCACGCCCATTTCACTCCTCCAAGATCGCCAACGCACCGGCCACCCAGCGCTGAGCCGTCCCGATCCGCGGGTCCGAGTTGCCCAGCGCCGCGACGTCAACCGCAAACTGCACGGCCGAGAGGGTCTGCCACAGCTCGTGCTTCTCCTTGCCCGAGAGCCGGCCCACGATCACGCCGAACACCACCTCAGCATCCGTCCGCCCGCCCTTGAGCCACCGCCAGATCTTCGCCGCCGCCGCCGAGAGTGTGCTCATGGTGTGTTCTCCGTCTTCAGGTAGGTCATTGCCGCCTTGATCGCGCCGATCACGGCGAAGCTGAGGCAATCCCTGCCCAGCCCCACCCAGTCCAGCGACCACAACCCGTGCTCGGTGATCCCCGCCAGCGCCAACGCCGCGACCCCATACCCCAGAAACTTACCGAACGACTTGAGCCCCGCCGTCCATTTGTTAGACATCAATCCTGCCTCCTGCCCTACGCGAACGCCTTAATGGCGATTATGACGATCCCGACGAGCGAGACAAACAGCGACCCAACGCCTATCAGGATCCCCCAGGTCCCCAGTTTGGATGCGGCTTGAACACTCTCCTGAGAGGCCTTCCCATCCATGAGCGCTTGCCACTTCTCCAACTCCTTCAACGACTTCGCAACCGTTTCGTGTCGAGATTCACAAACCGTGCGCTGCACACTCGCCGCTGCCTGTTCCTTGAGCGTGTTCCATGTGTGGTTCATGCTCTCCAATCGCGCGTCCAGTGAATCCGCAGCCAGCTTCGTAGCCACAGCGATGCTCTCGAATCGATCGTCAATCCCCGCGAACTTGGCATCGAGGTATTTCTGTGTCTCTTTATTCAGTCCTGGCACTCTCAGCCCTCCTCGCCCGCCGCGGCAGCAGCTCCCGCTCCGCCGGCGCGTGGTGGTAACGCTGGAGGCTGCGATCCCGGAACTCCGAGCCGTCACGGGTCACCTCCGCGTCCACAAAGTCCGTCTCCTGCTCGTGCAGGAAATCCAGCATCCAGTGCTTCTGATCGTGTATACTCTCGCCCCGCATCGGGATGTCGAACCGGTCCGCCAGCCGCTGCAGGTCCGACGAGGCCTCCGCTTTCATTATCGCCCGCATCACCTTCGCCTGCCCGGAAAGGCCCCTCGATCGCGTTGTCAGTTCCTCCAGCCGCCGCCGGTCCGCCTCGGTGAACTCCGGTCCGCCCGCCTCCGCGCGCTTCTGCTTCAGCCGCAACGGCTCCATCTCGTCCCAGATCCGGTCCACCTTCGGCGCCCGACCATACTCCGACACGCCCACCCCAAACAACCGGAACGCCTCGTCCCACAGATCACGACTCGGCCGCGGCGGGGTCTGCACCAGCCCCGTCTCCTCCGCGATCGCCGTCGACGCCTGAAGTCCCAACCTGCCGAGCCCTGCCGTGTAGCCGGTGACCATGGCGTCGATCTTCCGCGGACTCACCCCAAGTGCCTTGCCCGCGACCCGCCCCAGCGCAGAAGTCCCCGGGCCATATTGCAACTCCGGCGGCAGGTCCAGTTCCCGCCTCGGCACGATCGGCGCGCCGGTGAACGATGTGTTGGCATACGCTCCCAAGACCGGGGCCAACGCATCCGCCACGATGTTCGGCAGCGCCACACGCTCCACGGATCCCATCAGTCCGTCCAGGTAGTGCGGATCCTGCCTGTCGTACTTGGCCAGCAACCGCTCGGGGAGTGTGCCGAAGATCAGACCCAACTCGAAGGGCTTCGGAATCGGCAGCCACCGGGTGTGCCCGTTTGCCATCTTGCCCGCGGGGATCAGGTAGAAGAGGTCGCGCCAGTAGTGGGGCACATTCCAATAGTCCTCGTTCTTGCGGTTCATCGCATACAGCGCCAAAGTCGGCGCCGTCACATACAAAAGCGCCCGCGAGGTGCTTCGCACCGGGTGCTCTTTGAACACGCGCGCCAACTTGTCGATCCCGCCGATCTGCGCCGTAAAGAACGCCGAGAGCCGGTTCAGTTCCCGCGCGATGTTGCCCTGCCGCTGGAAGTCGACCGTCACATCGCGCATAGCGCGTGCAGCCTCCGCCGCGGTGTCGATGTCCGTCTTCTTCCCCCAGTCCGTGGCTGCGCCAAACTCGCCCAGGCGCGACGAGAGTTCCGACCACTCCCCCGCCCGCCGCATCGGGGTCATCATCCGGTCGAACTGCCTCCCCACCTCCGCGGCCCAGCCGGCCGGTCCGCCCTTCGCGTTTCGCAGGAACGTCTCCAGGTCCTTGCGGGCCCGGACCGCCAACCCTTCGGAGTTGAACTGCTTGATGACCTCCTGGCACAGGTCCCTGTCCATCGCGGCACGGGAGACCATCGTGCCGCCGGTGGACTTCGCCCGCCAATAGACATCGCCCTTGCGAATCCCCTCCGCCAGCCCGCGCAGTAGATCCACCGGCGTCATGCCGTGCTCCGAGGTGACGAGGGCCGCCGGCCAGTCCCGGCACATGTTCCTCACGATGAACGCGATCGTCTCCACCGCGCCCGCCCGCTTCATTTTCGCCGCGATCGAGAGCGCCTCGATGATCGCGTGCCGGCTCGCCCGGTCCGTATACTTCATCGCGTAGTAAAGCTCGGGATCGACCTGATACTCCTGCTCCCGGCCGTCGCGCCATATCTGAACGATCTTCTCCCGCGCGCTGGAGCCCTTGCTGCGACGCCACACCGCATACAGGTTGTCGGTCGGGATGCCGGCCTGCTTGGCCTTCTCGAAATCCTCGGGCTTCAGAATCTCCGCCAGGTTGATCCGCACGGGCAGGTAGGTGTCCTTCACCCGCTCGATTGTCGCCCCGGAACCTTCCTCGACGTTTGCAAGGTCAACGAGCTGCGTCGCCACCCGGTTCCTCTCCGCCCACTCGAGGCGCACGAACGTGTCCCGGATTATCCCCTCGATCGGGTCCAGCACCGGCCGCTTCTGGCCCCGCAGCGGCCTCACCGGGTCGGGCAGATCCACAAATCCCTGGCCGGTGTTCGAGAACACCCCCTCCATGGCGTCTTCGAGAGTATGCTGGTAGAGCGGGATGTGGTGCGGCCACTTCGCCATAACCTCGTTGAACTCGTCTACGGTCAGTCGGCCCGCGTCGCGCAACTCGCCCAACACGATGTTTTGGAACCCGACTATCGCCTCGCCTGCCGTTTTGAACTCCGCCGGCGCCCGATCGACTATCGCCTGGTAGTCCTCTTTGGGCAGCGGCATTCTGTCTTTGCCATAGTTTTCGATCACGTCCAGGGCGTGCTGCGCCAACAGATACGCCCGAAAAGAGTCCCGCCTGCCCCACACGGGCTGGAGTCTCTCGCGCAGGCTGGAGCCGATCACCTCACCCGCCCGGTCCGTTACCGCGTAGTTGATCCACGTGTCCGCCCGCCCCGCGATCCCCAGCAGTCGCTCGGCCGTCACACTCGGACTCGACGCCGGCGCGATCCGCTTCGCCCCGATCAAGTTCCGTTCGGCCACGTAGATCGGGTGCTGCCCACTCACCCAGTCCGAGTAAAACCGATTCCAACCATAATGCCGTCTCGCTTGGGGTTCCTCGATGCTCATAGTCGAGAGTGTCCTGGCCTCCGGGTCGAGCCGCCGCCAGTCCTGGTAGTCCGACTGCAGGCCCCTGAGCATCGCCGCCAGCGTCTTCCTGTCGCCGCCGGCGGACTCCCACTCCGCCAGTCGCCTGCTCCACCAGTCGTGGACAACCGGCGCCGCCTCCGACAGCGTCTCCGGCACCGTCACCCAGCCCCGCACGAACTCCGCCAGTCCCTCTTCCGAACCTTTCCCGCCGCTCAGTACACCCAGTTCCTGCCGCAGCTCTTGGGGTATCTTCTCCTCCGGCACGTCGCCCCAGATGTCGCGCGAGCCCGGCAGCAACTCCGGCATGATCTCGTGGGCCACCTCGTGGGCGACCGTCGGGATGTCGAGCTCGGTCCCCACGCGGATCACGCCCTCCCGCGCCTTGTGGATCCCCAGCACGACTTCCCCCTCGACCGTTCGCTTCTCGAACCGGCCCACGCGGATGGGCGATCTGATCGCCTTGCCCACATCCTTCACCATCTGGCGCAGGGTCTTCGGGCGTTCGCCAGCCGGCAGCGGGACCTCCTCCTGCTTCCGCGCCGCCAGCAGACGCTCCACCTCATCGCTCGCCGCCACCCGCCGGAACACCCGCCTCGGACCCCCCTCCGCCTTCCGAACCTCACTCTCCGGCACCCGTCGGATCGCAAACAGCGGCTGACCTTCCTCCACAACCGACTGCCGCATCTCCGGCGTGACCTCTATCGAGGGAACGGCCACCGTGTTCTCCTGCCGCCAGTCCTCACGGGTCGCCCTGGCCTCCATCGGGTCCAGGTCCGAGAAGTCGGGCATCTCGCCGGCCTCAATCCGCGTCTCCCCAACCTTCGCGCCCCAGCGCTTCCCGATCTTCGCCGCCACCTCCGGCAGCATCCGATCGTAGAACGTGCGCATCCCCTCGCCGCCCACCTTGAGATCGAGGCCCGCGAGGGTTCCCGAGCTCTCCGGCGAGTCGAGTATCTTCTGCGCCATCTCCTTGCCGACCAGATCAGCCAGCCCCTCCGGCGTCGTATCGGTGTCGAAGATCGGCTTTCCACCCTTCAGCGCCGTTATCCCGATCTCCTCACCAGTCCGAGGAACAAGGCCCGGCCGGCCCTCAGTAGCAGCGGAGCCGCCCATCCTAGGACCCCTATCCCACCGCAGCTCGTCGATCTGCTTCGAGAGGTCGTAACGTTCCGTCTGCATCTCGCCCGTGGTCCAAGCGATCTTGTCGTAACCGTGCTCAGCCGCCCAGCGGACCATCCGCTTCATAACCAGGTCCGGCCAGGTCTTCGCGAAGGGGGCAGAGGGAACACCGGCCCGCGCCGCTCTCAATTCATTCTCCACTTCGCCGATTCGTAACGCCGCCTGACGCGCGCCAGCATCGGCCAACTCGCCAAACCGTCTCTCCGCCTGGTCTCGCTCTGCTACAAGGCTAGACACGTCGCGCCCCGCGCGTTCGCCGTGCAATATCTGCAAATCCAACGAATCGAGCCGCGCCCTCTGCAAGTTCAGTTCGTGGTTCTCGACCAGTTCTTCTCTAAGCGACGCGTGCTCTGCCTCCAACACTGCCACATTGGCTGGCTGATGGTATCCCTTCTCCCTACCCGCCTGATGCCAGTCGGACTGGACCTCCTCCAGGAACAAGACCTTCTTGCCCTCCGCGTCCACCCGATCGTCAAACCGCACGTGCGCCAGCACATTCGGCTCATCCCAGTGTGCCGATCGATACGCCGGTCCGAAACCCTTCGGATACTTCTCCGGGAACATCTCCCTGTTCATATCCATACGTTCAACAGGCAGCGTCAGCAGCAACTCCCGATAGTTCTCCCCGCCGGGCAGCGTGTGGCTCGCGTATTTCTGCGTTTCGGCAGTCACGGGCTGCCCGTAGACCCTCCGCCCTTTCGCAACCTCCTCCACCTGCACCGCGTTCTCGCGCGCGAACCCCAGCGCCTCCTGCTTGGTGATCGGTTCAGTCCCTCGTCGCGCCAACATCTCGTCAAAGCCGGTCCACTTCAACTCGTCCGGCTTCACACCTGCCGCGAACAACATCCGACCCAGCTCGTTCGCCGGTTGCCGGGCCGGCATCTTCTCCTCGATCACCCGCTCCAACTTCGAATACCAGACCGGCGCCGGCCCGCCCCGCTCCTCCGCGCGCTGGCCGATTCGCTTGATCGCCGTTCCCGGCAGACGCTGCTGCGCCTCGCCAAATAGGCCGCCTTCAACCGCGCGCTGGCCGGCTGGCGGTCGAATCTTGGCCCCCAGTGCGGAGGGGACTGCTCGATACGGGGTCGTAAACTTGGCGGGGCCAGTCGGCTCAGTCTCAGGCAGCGTCGGCTGCGCCAGTAGATCCTCTTCGGACGCCGGCGGCACGACCCGCCGTATCGCCGTCTGCGGCGGTTCTACGCCTCCGAGTGAGGCTCCTTCGGCAGGTGCACGGTTCGCGGCTCGCGTTCCCTGATCTCCGCCCAGGTCGGCACGCGCCGCAGTCGGGGGCGGCGTCGCAACGCGGGGTTGTCTTTGCCCTCCACCACCGGGGGGTCCTCCCGGCGGCTCCTCCGGTCCTCTAGTGACGACATCCCAAATCCCCTCCTTGGTCGCCCGTTCGGTCAGACCCCCCCCAAGGGCGCCCTGCGCCGGATGAGGCTGCTCGAACACCGCATCCGAGTAGCGAATCAGCGCCTCACGTATCCGCTTGGCCGACCGGGCGTTCGCGTTCAGGTACGCTATTATCTTATCCTGGAAAGGCGTCGTTTCCTTTGCGTAGTCGCCGTCAAACACCCCGAGTGACTGCAGATAGGCGCCGACATCCTCGCCCTTCGACTTCAGCCGGCCCAGTTTGTCAACGGCCGTCGAGACGTCATCCGCGATCGACAGATCCCGTGCCCGGTCGCCCCGCTCGATCATCCTCTGCATCGCCGCCATCTTCGGCAGCGCCGCCATCAGGCCGTGCTCGACGTTTCGCACGCCGGGGTCCGTCGACTCGAAGAACGTCTCCGTCAGCCGCGCGCCCGCCTCCCCGGGAAACGTCTTTGCGAAAAGTGCCGCCTTCAGGCGCTGCACACCCGCCTGGTTGAGCCGGCCCTCCCGGCCGACCAACGCCGCCTGCTCGGTTTCGGGCAGCGTGTGCAGAAACGTCCGGACCAACTCCGCGTTAGCCGCCGAGGTCAGCGCCTGATCGACGCTCTGGGGTTCCAAAACCTCGAGGTTGTCCAGCACCCGGGCGTCCATCTTAGTCGCGTCGTTCATCGCGCGCTCGTAAGGCGACATGTCCAGCGACGCCCGGTAGTTCGTCTCCTCCGCGAAACGCACTCGCTCCTCAGGCGTCAAACCGGTCACCCGCTCGCGCACGAGAACCGGACTGCGCATTCCAGAGATCGACTCCGCGTCGATACCCACGGCCCGCGCGGTTTCTCGCAGCGCTTGCTGATATGCCTGCCAACTCTCCGCGTAACCCTGCCGAGCCAGTCTCAGCGCCATCACCCGGCCGTTGCCGCCCTCCACCGCCCCGTCGGTTGGACCCACGATCGGCGCGCCCCTGTCGAGCGAGTAGAACTCACCGACCAGGTGCGCCGGGTTCATGTTCGCCGCGATCTTTGTCACCTGCTGGCCGCTTATCGCACGCTCCCGTCCGCGCGGCTGCAGTTCCTGCGGAAATGCCGGGTTCTCGCCGAACTTGTCCGTGTGGCTCGGGACCAGATCGTCCAGCTCCACCACCTTGTAGCGGAACTCATAACGTTTCTGCGGGTCCGAGAGTCCCCACGCGTGTGTCGCACTTCCCTCAACACCTGCCACCGGCATCCTCTGCATCGCCGCCATCTTCGGCAGCGCCGCCATCAGGCCGTGCTCGACGTTTCGCACGCCGGGGTCCGTCGACTCGAAGAACGTCTCCGTCAGCCGCGGACGCCCGCCCAGGCTCTTGTCGAGGCCGACGATCTTCTTCGCCCAGTAGAGAGCGTCTGCCGATCTCTGCCGTTGCCAAACACCCTTACTCGGAGTCCAGTGGAAGCCGTGCGACTTGAGTTCCGACCGAACCTCGGCACTCGGCTTCTCGGCGAACCTGATCTGCAGACGGTTTGCTTCCGCGTTGTCCACGATCTCGCCGCCCTCGAAAGTCAGGCCGCTCGTGGGCCGTGCCCGCGTCTTCTGAAGTTGCTCCAACCGGTCCTTCATTCGCTTGATGTTGGCGTTGTTGTTGGTGAGCATGTAGTCGGGAATGCCGATCCTGCCCACAAAGTCGGGCTTGAGGGCCTTGCGCGCATTCTGCTCGTTGAGTCCTACCTCGGACTGTAGTGCCGCAACCTTCTCCTCGTCAGTTCCCTTGCGCCGAACGATGACATTGATCTGCTTGTAGTATCCCTGCAACCGTTCGGCCTTCTCGATCTTGTCTTTCAAGAGCTTCACCGCCTCGGGATCGTCTGAGGAGATCGGACCACGCTCGGGAGCGATCACCTTCAGAATGGCCCGCTGGGCCCGCTCGTCCCACTCCAGAAGCTCTTCGCCACGCTTATCGGCGGTTTTCATCCGCTTTCTGTTTCGCTCGACCGGAAACCGCGAGGGACCGGTTATCATCGCGCTTATCGTTCTTGAGTCGGCAGCGAGTTTGGCATTCAGCTTGGCGATATAGCCCTGCTTGTAGCGGCTCATTTCCTCGTCAAGCAAGTTCCGTTTTTCAGGTGTATCAGCGAGTTTCAGGAACCTGGCGTAGACCTCCTCCATATGCGCGACATAGCCTTCCTGAACCTGTCGGGCCCGCTTCTCCGGCACCATGCTGGTGCCCCGATGGGCGCCATATGCGACATCGTATGGCACATCCTCCGGCAGGGCCCTGAACTTCGACCTCTCCGCCGCAGGCGCAGCGATCCGCTTCCCGGGTCTGTGCTTTGCCCCCCGGTGCGCCGAGCCAGTTCCGCCCTCCAGGTGGAACCCGAACCCGAGCTGAGACTTGCGCACAGCCTCTGCAAGCCCCGCCGCCATCAGGCCGTGCTCGACGTTTCGCACGCCGGGGTCCGTCGACTCGAAGAACGTCTCCGTCAGCCGCGCGCCCGCCTCCCCGGGAAACGTCTT
>Ga0315285_10000865_pt1 | contig 31576 bp, 32 predicted proteins | sample YL17G09_36_MG_FD_203698 | JGI IMG/M metagenome (GOLD analysis project Ga0315285, IMG submission 203698) | Sediment microbial communities from Yellowstone Lake, YNP, Wyoming, USA - YL17G09_36 | ecosystem: Environmental > Aquatic > Freshwater > Lake > Sediment | place: USA: Wyoming | collected...
AATCTCCTCCAACCCCAAAATTTCCCCTTGTTCTTCAAAACCTGTTAAAATTGAAACTATGCTTGGAATTGAAAGTTTGCTTTATCTTTTGGTGGCGTTTATCGGGTATGCCATTGGGAGAATAACCCACATATATTGGGGACATATTAAGTCGCCCCACCACTGGATTTATGGTTTGGCTTTAGTGGTCATAGGTTTAATTTTTTACCAGAATTTTTGGGGATTAGTAGCCTTAGCCTTTGGCGTTGGCCATTTTATCAGCGATTTTAAGGATTTTTTACATTTAAAATTCTACGGGCAAGATGAAGAAGGCGAAAAAAAGTTTTGGGGAATTGATTGATTGGAGAAGAAAAAAATAGTTTATCTCTTCGAGCCTGAACGGTTCGACTGAGCAGTTCGACTTGTCCTGAGCTCACTGTCGAAGGACTCACCGCCGAAGTCCTCAGAGCCGAAGGCCTGAGCGAAGTCGAAGGACCTTAAAAGCCAGAATTTCTCCCTAGAAATTCTAGACAAATAGAGGGTAATATGCTATTTTTAAGGCAAAGATGAGATTTAAGAAAATTTTAATTTTAGGCATTAGACAGGATAGTCTTACAAAAGAAACTTGGGAAAGAATTGACCGTTTAACCGAAAAGAAAGTTTTACTTCCAGCAGATAGTAAAAATATTCAAAAACATCTTTCAAACACCGATTGTTTACTAGTTAGTCTTGGGACTACAGTTGACAAGGGGATAATTGACCGTGCTCCAAACCTGAAATATATCGGAATTCTCGGAACAGGCTACGGTAGAATAGATGATTCCCACGCCGCCAAAAAGGGAATTACTGTTTGCAATATCCCTGGCTATAGTACCGAAGCAGTAGCTGAATTTGCCTTTGCCGTTATTTTAGAGTGTCTCAGAGAGCTTGAAAGAGGTAAAAACCAGGCAAGAAAGGGAGATTATTCCGAGGCGACATTTTTCAATGTTTATGAAATAAAAAATAAAGTCTTTGGCGTAATTGGACTTGGACGAATTGGTAGCAGGATTGCCGAAATCGCCCATGATGGTTTTGAGGCTGACACGAGATATTGGTCAATAAGAAGAAAGAAGAGCTATGAAAGAAAAGGAATTAAGTATCAAAAAGTCGAGGCCTTAATTAAGGAATCTGATTTCCTTTCTTTAAATCTTGCTTACAATAAGGAAACAGAACACTTTTTGAATAATCAAAGGATTAAGTTAATCAAACCTGATGCGGTGGTTATTAACCTGGCACCGATGGAGTTGGTGGATATTGATGCCTTAGAGAGAAGATTAAAAGTGGGAGATATAACTTTTATTTTAGACCATTCTGATGAGCTTTCTCCAGCCAATGCTAAAAGACTATCTAAATACAAAAATTGTATTCTTTACCCACCGATTGCCTATACGACGCGGGAAGCAACAGTAGCAAAACAGGAGATTTTTGTTCAGAATCTTGAAAGCTTTCTTAAAGGCAAACCAATAAATAGAGTCAATTAAAAGTAGCCTCAAAGCAAAAATTTCCCTCTGTTTTTCAAAGTCTGTTAAAATTGAAACCACAATGATCACAAATTTAACTGTTATTTTAGGCGCAGGAGCATCGGTTGACTTAATACCCTCTCATTCTATGAATTCTATAAGAGATAATAACTTTAAGCCTAAAGTTACAAAAGATCTTTTTAACACCCCTGGGATTCGTGTTTTAGAAGAAAATTATTTGTTATTTCCTGGAGTAGAACAGCATTTAGGCAGAATAAGAAAAATTTCTAATTCAGAAAACTCTGCAAAATCACTAGAAGTTTATTTAAGAAAATTAAGGGAAGCGCCGGAGGAACACGATCGAAGATTTTTCAGACATTTTGCGCTTTATCTACAAAGCTTTTTTCATCTAGTAAGCGAAGGTTTTTGTTATACTCCGGTAAACTACACCCATTTGTTAGGCGAAACACAGAAAGAAAAAATTAGGAAAGTTTTTTATGTAACTTTAAATTATGATCTATTTTTTGATAAAGCATTAAAGGGTTATCGCTACGACATAAAAAGTAAAGACATAGAAAAATATATTCCTAGTAATGAAAAATGGGCATATATTAAACTTCATGGTTCTATTGATTGGGGTAGACCTATTAGAGAAAGATGGATTAGGAACGCAGGATTAAACCTATCTAGTTTACTTGATAATATAGATCAGCTAGGTGACGATTTAGAAAAATACCTTGAAGATATAGAAATCGATTTCACTTATCATCTCCCGAATGGGAGGAGGTTATTATATCCGGCTATAAGCGTTCCAGTGGATGGCGAATCAAAATATAACTGTCCGCCTAAGCATGTTGAAGCGCTTAAAAAGCATCTCGATCAATGCCAAAACTTCTTAGTCATAGGATATAGTGGTATTGATAGGGATTTATTAGATTTATTAAGCAAGAAGCAGGGAGGATTTAATAAAATTCAGATAGTGAGCGGATCAAGGACAGAGGCAATGAAGGCCAAAAAGAATTTTCTTAGCCATCGTGACTTACGTGGCAAATTGAAGAATCATATCTCTTTGTATAAAGGTAATGGTTTTAGCTCTTTTATACAAGATGGCTCGTTGGAAAAATTTATTGAATCATTATAAAAATTTCCCCGTTTTTTAATTCCCCTAAACCAAAGACAAACTAGCGACGCCGGCGAGGATGAGTAGGATGCCGATTTTCTGGGCGAAATTGATTTTTTCTTTAAGAAAGATGGCGGCGAGGATAACAGTAATGAGGGGAGAACCGCTACTGATGACTGAAACCACGGCTGGTTCACCCCTGACTAAGCCGATATTGAAGGCGGCAACAGTCAAAACATCGAGTAAGATGACAACCAAGATTAACTTTGGGATTTCTCTGAGAAGGTGAGAGAATTTTTTCTTTAAAAGAAGAACGAGAATCAAGAAGGCAATGGCGCTCCAAGCCCTCAAACCTAGATTGGCGGTGTACCAGCCTAATTCTCGGGAAAAGAAGGCGAGAAGGAACATTTGAAATCCCCAGATGAAGGCGGTGAGACTCGCCCATTTTACTCCATCGAAAACTTTAACTTTTTTCTCTTTTAATATTTTCTCAAAGTTAGCCGAAACAAGAACAACACCAATAAGAGCAATTATCATCCCCAAAATTTTTAACTCTGTTATCGTCTCTTTTAAGAAGATAAAGCTCAAAATGGCGGTAATCACCGCCCAGAAAGAAGTTAGGGGAGTGATGACTGAGACAGCTCCCTCTTCATAACCTTTAAGTAAAGAAAGATAGGCCGAAATGCCCAAAATCCCCAAAAGGCTTAGATAAAGAAAATTTTGATCAAGGATTAAATCTTTTCCCAAAATCGGAAGCAGGAGAAGGGTGGGAAAGATAGCGAAGGCTTGAACTAAGAAGGCGGTTTTAAAGGCGCCAATTCTTTTTGAGAGGGAAGCAGTCAGGAGATTGATTGTTCCCCAACCGCTCATGGCCATCAGGCCGTAGAGAAGTGAAGGCGCAAGCACTTTTTCCATCACTTTCTAATATACTACATTTTTCCCTTTTAAATTTGCAGTTCGGCGGACTCACTGTAAACCCTATTTCCGTGGTAGAATTGGGGCATGGGGCTAAATTTTTTTGTCTTCTTGTTGGTCTTCCTGCTGGTTTCCTATCGAATGATTGGCGCTCTCCTTCTAACTCGTTTTTCTTCAAAAAGAGAAGCAAAACCAACCACTGAAGACAAAACCCTAAAACAAAAAATCAAAAATGTCCAGACAGGATACTCATTCAAATTTGCGAGGGTTTTTGTTTATCAATCTTCCAAGCCCTTTGGTATGGCTTGTTGGTTTCCTAGACTGATTCTTCTATCGTCAGGGGTGATTCTAAAACTCTCCGAAGAAGAGCTAGAATACGTTATTTTACACGAACAGGCTCATATTGAACTAAAGCACTATCTCAAGCAAGCCACCTTGATTATTATTCTCGCTTTGTTAGGGCTAGTTCTTATCAATGAATTTGGGTTAAATTTAATCTTTGCTGCTGTCCTTGGCCTTTTATTTTCTTTAGCTCAGACTGTTTACATTAGAAAAACTGAAGACGAAGCTGAGAATTTTACTTTAGAGAATCTTAAAGATCCTCACACCATGATCAAGGCAATTGAAAAATTAGCTCAAATAAATGGGGTAAAAATTAAAAAAGAGAGCTTTATTAGATTACTCTTTTTCATAAGCCCCTCTTATCATCACCGAATTTTATTGGCTAAAAAATTTATTCAAAAAGCAAACTAACTCTCCCGCTTTTAAATTTACCCTTCGACTTCGCTCAGGGTAAACAGTTCGACTCCTTCGATTTCACTCAGGACAAGTTCGCTCACTGTAAACCCCATTTCTGTGGTAAAATTTAGGTATGGGTAGAATCCACGCAATCAAAGGTAAAGTCAACCATATGTATTTAATTGAGGATGGGGGATTGACGTTAGTTGATCCTGAATTTCCCTCAAGTGTTGATAGGGTGTTTAAGTATGTTACTCACAGACTTGGTCGCGAGCTTACCGACATCAAACTGGTTTGTGCGACCCATGCTCACCTTGATCATATAGGCGGATTGGGGAAAGTCATCAGTAAAACCAAGGCTAAGGTCGCCTTGCCATTAGCGAGCCGTGGTTATATTGAGGGTAGAAAAACTTACGAGGTTACTGTGAAAGAGTTTATTGTCCGCTCGCTCAGGCAGAGATTTTCGAAGACGAAAAAGCCTTTTTCCAGAAAGCAATTAGGCGAATTTTTATCTTTTTTAGCAAGTCTTAGTCGTTTGCCTTCGTTAATGGATTTGCTCACCATGAATATCGTTGGGTTTTCTTTTTTTCCTCATCGATTTAAGGTAAAAGTGGACTTTTGGTTGAAGGACGGCGATTGTTTACCCTCAAACTCTTTATGGAAAATGATCAGTCTTCCTGGCCATTCAAGTGATTCCGTTTGCTTTTACAATGCCAGGATGAGATCCCTAATAGCAGGTGATTTAATAGTCAGTATCGGTCAGAAACCTTATTTGAACCCAATTATCCTAGCGGATAGAAGCAAAGCTTTAAAGTCGCTCAAAAAACTTAAACAACTGGGGGTGGATCATCTATATCCTGGCTGTGGGTCACCAATAATGAAAGAGGGAATCCTAAAGGAGATTAAGGCCGATTAATTTGTTTCCAAATTCTTGACTTTCTGAGTATAATATAGGCCGATGAATAGAAAAAGGGCGATTATCGGAATTTTCCTCGTTTTTTTGGCGAGTGGTATTTTGGCTTTTGGGTATTTTCGAGGAAGAGGTGAAGACACTTGGATTTGTGTCAACGGAGAATGGGTTAAGCACGGTAACCCAAGCGCGCCCAAGCCTACAGGAGAATGTAAAGAAGGCGAGAAGGTTGGTGGTAAGACGGAGGAGAAGGAAGAAGCTTTCGATCAAGCCAAGTTTGAAAGAAGTAAAGAACTTGCCCAAGAAGCCGCGGAAAACTCGCCGACTTACAAATTTGATGGTCTTGACTTGAAATTTGAATCTTCAGAAACTCTACCTTGTTCTAATTGTTGGGAATTTACTTTTTCTTTCTCTAGTCGTCATTCGGGCTATGGTGATCGGGCCGGCCAGATTCTTGCTCAAGTAATTACCCCTCACTTAATTAGAATAACGGTTCAGGACGAAAAAATTGGGGTAGTCGTGACTGACAGAACTTTTGACGAACTAAAGAAGATATTTCTAAAGTAATTCTTCTTTTTATTCGACAGTTCAAGAAAACCCCGATTTTAAAATCGGGGATGAATTGAACAAGAGAAAACATTCTTCCTTCGGGATGAAACCCCACGCTTTAGCGTGGGGAGAATGTTATCCTTCTTCCTCTTCCCCTACTTCTTCCTCTTCTTCCGAGTCTTCGAGGCTGGAATCTTTAGGAGAATTACAATCACCACACCACTCTTTAAGCACCCCATGTTTACATCGTTCCATCCCAATTACCCTATTTTCCTGAAGCCATTTTACTGCGTTTTTTTCCATATAAGCGATTGTTCCCGTATCGGCCTCGATTCCAAGGATTTCACAAACTTCTTCTATTTTATGATAGATACCGTCTTTGAGTCCGTAATGGAGATTTAAGATTAGTAGGATAGTTCGCGGGAGAGACCGAAATTTATTTGGTTCTTCGTTTTTGATTCTCGTTAATTCTAAAAAACGGTCCCATAAGTCCATTGCCATGCCTTCGGGGACTGGCATGAATTGACTACATCGAGTCTTTTTTTGGGCCCTTTCTCTTTCCTTGAGAGCTCTTTTATACCTTCTTTCTAACCCCCTTAATCTAGACTGGGCATCCTTTCCCTTTGCCGGGTATCCTAAAAATATAAGAAGGCCTAAAATTCTCGCCGTTGCATTTTCAACAGAGAACTCATTTTCAAGGGCGATGTCAAAAAGCCTTTTTCTATGGGGATGAGTTTCTTCCAGGCAGAAATAACTCCTGAGTATTCTTACCTCAGGGAAGTCAAGCGCTTCGACTTCATCTAATAGTTGTTTCTGTTCGGGGGTTAAATTAAGAAGAAACTGTCTTTTTTTTCTCCAGGCTCTGTGTCCTCCCTTATCTAGGCTTATTGGCCTTGGCTCTCCGGGAATAACTTTAATCCCTTTTTCTTCTAGAAGCCTAGCAACCTTCGTTCCTTGTTGGATATGCCGTTTATAGCGGGCCGAGGGTAAGCGGATGGTTTCAAGAGAAGGGCAGACGCTGGTGATAGTCTCTACAAGAGGGCAACTTAGACCCTGTCTCACTTCAAGTATTTTTGTGGTGAAGGGGAGGTTTTGAGGATTGCCCTTTTTCTCGAGAGTGACAAATTGGTTTTCTTCTTCAAGCTCAACGGTCCCTTTTTTTGTTTCATGCTCAACACTCATAGGTATTGGCAGTTTCCTATTTTAGATTATAGAGGATGGGTCAAACTAAAGCTTCCCCATCCTGTAGACAGGGCTTTTCTGGGTTTATCGACCCTTCACTTTTGTGTTAAGATTGAACTATGAGGCTTTCTTTAGGAACTGGTTTTAGTTTTGGCTTGACCTCGGGTATCATTACCACCCTGGGTTTGATGGTTGGGCTTCACTCAGGCACCCACTTGGAAACGGCGGTCATCGGAGGAATTTTAACCATCGCTATCGCCGACGCCTTTTCTGATGCCTTGGGAGTTCATGTTTCCCAAGAATATCAGGATAGGCACACTCAGAGGTCTATTTGGGAGGCAACAATTTCTACCTTTTTGACGAAGCTAGTGGTGGCGCTGACTTTTATTGTTCCTGTGCTTCTTTTTGATCTTTTACTGGCAGTAGTTATCAGCATCATTTGGGGTCTTTCTCTTCTTTCTCTTTTTAGCTATATTATTGCTCGGCGAGAGAAAAACGACCCAAAGAAAGTAGTTTTAGAGCATTTGGTCATTGCCTTAATTGTAATTGTTATTGCTCACTTTGTCGGTGATGGGATTGCTCAAGCCTTCGGCTGATTTGATTGAATAATTTGACGAGTTAGGCTATAATTCTTCCATCTTTATGCCTCTACGAAAGTAGAGGCTTTTTGATGGCATAATGAAAGAACAACTCTTGGCCTTGGCCACCATAATCTCTGCTCTTGCCCTGCCGATTTCCCGCCCCAATCATAGCCTTGTCTCGCCGATTCCTGAGTATCTGAGGGTTCTTGGTGAAAAAGAGGAGATTTTAGCTGAACGTACTTTTGACCTAACCACGCGGTCGGAAGACACCTATACTAACGAGGTGTTCGTCTACAATATCTTTCTTGCCCTTGAGTACTTGGGGGAAGAAGAATTCACTTTGACGCCGGGCGAGGTTTTTGCCTTCCATAATAATGTTTTGCCGGAATTTGCCGAGCCGAAGATAACGATGAATTCGGAGTTTTTCGTTGAGGAAGGTTATAAATCGATTGGGGGATTGGGTGGTAATGGCGTTTGCCACCTAGCCTCTTTAATGAATTGGGTGGCTTCGGAGTCAAGGCTGGCAGTGATTGCTCCCAACAGTCACAGCTTCGCTCCCGTTCCGGGAGTGCCCAAAGAATACGGTACTTCCATCCGCTCTCAAAGCCAGAACCAAAATCTTTATATTAGGAATAATCTTAATTATCCCGTAAAGTTTGTTTTTACGATTGAAGAGAGCTTGATGACGCTGAGGGTTATTAAATAGGCAAAAGTAATTTTGATTTAAAAAACCCACCGAAATGGTGGGTTTTTTTTGAGCCTGGATCGGGGATCGAACCCGAGACCTCGAACTTACCAAGTTCGCGCTCTGCCAACTGAGCTATCCAGGCACTTCATAACTTCGTTCCTAAAGGGTGCCAGGGGAGGGACTTGCACCCCCGAAGGCTTGCGCCAGCGGTTTTACAGACCGCCCCGTTTGACTACTTCGGTACCCTGGCGGGAGCCGATGGGCAGAATCGAACTGCCATCAATGGTTTACAAAACCACCGCTCTACCACTAAGCTACATCGGCAAGGTGCGTAAAAAGCTACGTCAGCACTACCTCAATTTTATCAAAATAAGGAGAAAAAATCTAGGAGATATAAATCCCGCCAAGTGGCTTCACCGCAACCTGTTTTCCTGAAAGGTAAAACAGGTGGGTATCCTCCTCCAAGTCCCACGGGATTCGGAGAGTCCGGATTCCCGATGTGTCTTTGAGGAAAAAGCGTTGCGGCTTAACCTCCTCGGCAGGATAAGGCGATGATAGCAAAGATTATTTTCACCGTCAAGAGGCTACACTGTATCAAAATGTATCAAGTTTTTTACACAAGAGGGGTGCCGGGGAGGAGGATGGCGAGGATGAGTTTGATCAAAGGGGAAAGGAGGGCAATCAAAGTCGAGAAGCCGAAAAAGGGAAAAATAAGGAAGAGAAGGATGATAAAACCATATTGACTAAGGACCGCGTCGACTTTGTAAGCTAAATCATGAGGAAGGAGGCCAACCAGGACCTTACCACCGTCCAAAGGATGAATAGGAATGAGATTGAATAGGGCCCACATAATATTCAAGGCGACGACGGGAGAGAGGACAACCTCGACGATAAAGCCGGTTGAGCCGAGAGTGAGATGAGAAAGGCGAACGATAAGAGCAAGAAGAGTGGCCAAGAGGAGATTGGCGGCGGGGCCGCTGACCGAAATTAAAGCCGCATCGCGGCGGGGATTACGGAGGTTAAAGGGATCAAAAGGAACGGGTTTACCCCAGCCAAAGATAATCGGTGAACCAGTAAGCAACAGAAACAAAGGCAGGAGAGTGCCGATGGGATCGAGATGAGCAAGAGGATTAAGCGTCACCCTGCCGGCTAATCTAGCCGTGGGATCACCCAACCGATCTGACATATAGGCATGGGCCGCTTCATGGATTGAGAGGGAGAGGAGAAAGGCAACAATCAAGAGAATGGGGCTGGTAAGCATCGTTGTTTTTTGAACTTAGTTATGGTAGAGTATAGCACATATGGCTTACGCATGCGACCGCTGTGGAAAGGGTGTCTTGATTGGCCGGAACGTTCCCCACTCAAAACACAGAACCAGAAAGATAAGCTTGCCTAATCTCCAGGCTTATAAAGGGGTTTTGGATGGTAAGAAGGGTAAGTGGAGATTGTGTACTAAGTGCTTAAAAACGGTTAAGAAAGGGCAAAAAAAGCAAGAGAAAAAACCAGAGACTATGGTCGGAAAAGAAAAAGCTACCCCGAAGAAGCCTCACACGACCAAAGCGGTCTAATTATTCCTAATTTTCACCCCAGGATAGCCTTCTTGGAACTGTTTCCAAATAACCGGGTTTTTGCCTTCAAGTTGGACTTGATCGAGGACTAATTTGCCTTTTTCAAGGTGGGCCTTGAGGATTTTCAATCGTTTCTTATCTTTTCCCTGAAGCTTAACTTCTGTCCAGGCCCCTGGCCAAGGATCCATCGCTCTAATGAAGCGCTTGAGATAATCGCCTGGTTTTTGCCAGTCAATTTTGCCGTCTTCACGGGTGAATAACTTCGTGTAAGTGGCTTTGGCGTCATCTTGTTTTCGGAGTTCGATTTGCCCCTCCAAATAAGAAGGGAGGAGAGTTTTTAAAACTCCGGCGCCGGCTTCAAAAAGGCGCTCAAGGAGAGCGTCAGCGGTCTCGTCTGGTTTAATCTCTTCCTTGAATTGGGCGACAATTGGTCCGTGATCGACTTTTTCATCCATTTTAATAATCGTCACGCCGGTTTCTTGATCACCGTTAAGGATGGCGGTGGGAACAGGGGTCGGGCCGCGATATTTTGGCAGGAGAGAGGGGTGGATATTGAGAATGCTGTGTTTGGGAATTTCGAGGATTTCTTTAGGCAGGATTTTGCCAAAAGAGGCGAGAACGCCAATGTCGGGTTTTAATTGGCGCATTTTCTTGAGAAAATTTTTGTCAAATTTTTTAGTGGTGGTGTATTTCATTTCGAAAAGGGTTTGGGCATAGTCTTCGACCGGACAGGGGGAGGTATGGGTGACAATAGAAGCAACCTTAAACTGTTTGTCGCCAACCAGTTGGTTAAGGACGAGAACGGAATATTTATCTGAACCGAAGAAGATGATTTTGGGTTTCATTCTCCTATCCTCTGGAAACAAAGGGATTTTTTTATTTCCAAGGGACAAGAGAGGCTCAATTCGGCCAGATGACCCGTTGGGGCCAGGCAAATTGAGTTTTTCCTCTCTCGGGGGGTTAAGGTTATTGGGTTGGCGGCCTAGGGAATCGCCATGCCACAAAAGCGACGATGCTCGCAAGAGCTACCGACACGGCTATGACCTGCCATGGTGGTGCTAAACTCTCAGGCTCATCTCCACTTTGGGCAGTAAAGATCGTTAGTTCGATGGCGGTAGGGCAGCCCTCGAAGTCAACGGTGTCGCCTTTACCGATGTTATGGTAAGGGCGGCAGGACTCCTGGGTGACCTCCCACCTTATCTGGATACTGCCATCTGGTCGCGTCTCGGTCGGGATGACCTTGAACTGCTGTTCTATCGTCTCACCTGGCCCTAGCCAGAAGACGATTTCTTGGGGAATGATTTCCCCACCACCCTCTGTGTAGTATGCCTGGATGGTGCCAATTGACAATCCCTGGCTACCATCGTTCAGGATACGGAGGATACCGTACCCTACGGTAATGCCATCTTCTTCAACTAGGCACTCACCAAGGACCTCCAAGACCAAACTCGCATCACAAGGAGGACACGTCAGCTCCGGATCTGGTTCCTCCTCTTGGGCGCTGGCTATCGGCGTCGCACAGCAGGCGACACCGAGAGCGAGCAATATCAGAAGTAACGCTATAGCCAAGATTGAAACCCTCGTCTTCATTCTCTACCTCCTCTTCGTATCCGATCTCAAAACCCCCGCCCTGCGGGCAAATCTTTACCCCCAAAGCGGGGATTTCGAGATCTTTTGAGAGGAGGCGTTTTACCCTAAACCCCGGTTGTTAAAGTGCGACTTTTAGTAAGTCACTCTTTTTTCTCCTGGCCAAGTTAGCGAGGCATTCCTCACCATTGGCGAGGGAGAAAATCTATCCTATAGCTTAGCATAATTACAGCTCAACTTCAACTAAGTTTTCTTTCCCTTCCTTAGCCCTTTCCACTTGATATATTTTCCCTCCTTGTTTCAGGATGCGGTCAACAAAAAGGACGCCGTCAAGATGGTCGAACTCGTGTTGGATGTAGGCAGATTCTTTATTTTCGAATTTTTCGGAGTGAGTTTTGCCTTTTAGGTCTTGCCACTGGATTTTAATGGCAAAGGGTCGGTCGACAAAGCCGTAATAAGAGGGGACGGAAAGGCAGCCCTCAAGAAAAAGGCTTTCTTCTTCCAGGAGTTGACTGAAATTTTTCTTAGACCGCCAAGTGATTTTAGGATTTATAAATGGGGTAAATTTCTTACCCTTTTTGATGACAAAAACCCTTACTGGCATGCCAATTTGAACAGCAGAAAGTCCGACTCCACGGGGCTCTTTGGCGGCCCTAGCGGTGTCGATTAAATCGCCGACCAATTTCTTGACCCGCCGGTCAACGGGCAGGTTTTTAACTGGTTTTGATTTTTGGCGAAGAATTGGGTTGGGAACAGTGATAATTTTACGAATAGTCATGAACTAATTATATCAGACACAAAGCTATTTTTCTCCATACCTTTCGACAGTGAAGCTTTCCAGTTTTATTTCTTCATCAGGAACAATGCCGGCTTTCCGACAACAGATTTCAATTTGTTCTTCGGCGGTCTTTACTCCAGGAATATCGGGCAAGAGGAGCCCTCGTCGACCACCTTTAGTAGAGATAATCAGGCCATATTTCTTGGGATTAAGTTCTTTTCGGGTAACTGGCCTTGGTTTCGAAAGGACGTCGACAGAAAAGATTAACGAAGATAATTCCTCTTCTGTGACCAGAGGAAAACGGGGGTCTTGAGTGGCCGAAGCGAGGGCGTTGGTAATAATCTCTTGTGCAAGGTTTTCTTTGGTCGGCAGGAAGGTACCGATACAGCCGCGGAGTGAACCATCTTTTTTATGAATCGAAACAAAAACTCCAGCCTGGTTGGTTAACATTGCCTTCGGTAGTTTGTTTGGCGGAGAGATAACCCTTCCCGTTTTAATATAGATTTCGATGGCATTTTTAGCCAGTTTTATGTATTGGTCCATTGATTTTATCTTAGCATAATTACGGTTTGTATAAAACTTGACTTAAATCCTATAATTTGTTATTTAAAGAGTAAGATGGCTCGAGTTGAAGTTTTTAGGGGTGAATTAATAAGCGATGAAGTTCTTAATGAATTAAGAGGGAAAAAAGTCATAGGAGTGCTTTTTTATCAAGAAGAAAAGAAAACAGACCCCGAACTAAAAGAACTCCAGGATAGACTAAGAGACCTTTTGACAAGCGGAGGTCGATTAGCTGGTGCTCATACAGACCTTAATATAGTTAACCAATGGGAGGAGTATAGAAAGAAAATGATTGAAGAACATGGTGAAAGAGCCTTGATTGCCTTGTTTCCTGGAGAAGGCCATCGACAGATTACTCTATTTGTCCACAACCTTGCAAGAGAAGGAATTTTTACTATTGATCAGTTAATTGAGAAAAAAGACAGTTTATATCGATTGGGGGGATCTTATGTTAAGCAACGGCGGGTAGCGGAGATGATTATTGATTTTTTTGAAGTGAAATGATTTTAGAAGGTTATTTTAAATTTGGCTACAAGATAACCCACTCCGAACGGTCCTTCATAAGATAAGACTTCAGGAGTCCATTTGACTTTTGATTCTTCCAGCGCCCCAAGGAGCATACAAAATGAACGGAGGCCACATTCGCCCGCTTCTTCGAGGAGCCGCTCGGGTAAGTGCAGGATCCCCTGAACACCTTTTTTCTTAAGAAGCTCGATGAATTCTTTGTCAAATTTTGGTCCCGAAGGGTGAAGGCCATAAGGACCGTCTTCTTTAAGCCGATGGCTCATGTCGCCCGAGGCAATCCAAGCTAATCTCTTGATGTATTCTAGGTTTTTAATCAGCTCTTTCCCTCGATTAAAATGGACCTCGGGGGATTCAAGATCAGTTAAGTGAGCCTTTACTTCGACACCATGAATATATTTAGCCAGAAAGTGTAAGGGGACATTGAAGCCCCAGTCGGGATGGGGGGAGGTAATAAGAATACAGTCTGGGACGACTTTAGCTAAATCTTTTCCTAATCGCTCCAGAGAGCTGATTGTTCTCCTGACCCTTCTCCGGTCGGCTTCTGAGCCAACACTGGGCAGAATAATGGGTGGATGAGGTGAAAAACAAGCAAAAACTAACATTGTTGTTTACTCGTCTGCTACATCTTAATATTTAAATCCTCGCCACATTTTTTACAATGGCCTTTTTTATCAACATTTTTTATCGTTGGGTGCCAAAAGGTACGACTGATGGCGGTTTGGCCACATTTGGGGCAGATGATGTCCCCTTTAGAGTAGGCCCCACCGGGCATGTCGTATCCCGGTGCCCAAATATAAACGAACTGTAAGCCGGCCTTTTTGCCAATATGAGCCGCTTTTTTTAATTCTTCAATTGAGGTGGCCGGGATTCCGGCAAAATCTTTATCAGGGGCGGCGTGGGGGTCATAGCGACTAATATGCCAAGGGGTTTTTGGGCCTAATTCTTTAACAATCCAGTTAGCCATTTTCTTTAGCTCTTTGGGGTCATCATTAATTCCGGGAATCAAAACCGTCGTTAGTTCGAGAAAGATTTTATGTTTCTTTTGGGCATATTTGGTCATCTCGGGAATCTCTCCAAAAAAAGCTCCCATTTTCGCGTAAGTTTTTTCAGAGAAGCCTTTAAGATCAATGTTGGCCGCATCAATGTAGGGACCAATGATGTCTAAGGTTTCTTGAGTCCAGGAGCCATTGGTAACGAAGAGGGTAAAGCAGCCCTCTTTTTTCGCCAGTTTGGCCGTATCAAGGACGTATTCAGCCCAGACGACAGGCTCATTATAAGTAAAGGCAATGGTTCGGTAGCCGGCTTTTTTAATCATCTTCATTAATTCCTGGGGAGCGAGAGTTTTGTGGGGTTTTCCCTGGGCCATCTCTTTCAGAATTGTCGTGGCCTCGTCCCCCCAGGAACACCACCAGTTAAGACATTGCTTACAGTGAAAGTTACAGCCAAAACTCCCGATTGAGGGCACTTTTTCGCCAGGGAGAAAGTGGTAGAAGGGTTTCTTTTCGATATCATCGACCTGAATGCCTTGGATTAAACCGTAATTGAGAGGATAGAGTTTGCCTTTTTGGTTGAGTTTCGTCAGACAGAAACCAACCTTCCCCTCGGCGATTAAGCAACGGCGTTGACAAACCTGGCAGCGGGCTTTATATTGAGGAAGTTTTTGGTAAACTAACGCCTCTTTCACTAAAAATAGTATAACATTCTCACCAGACTAAAGTCTGTTGTTTCACCTCTAAAGGAGAATGTTTTCTCTTGTTCAATTCATCCCCCCGAAGTTTCGGGGGGTTTTCTTGAATTGTCGAATAGCACGGGAGTGACGGTAGATTGAAAAAAACCTTAAAGCTCTTTCATTTTTTCTTTAGCCGCTTCATGGTTGGGGTCAATTTTTTCTAAGATATATTCTAGCTGTTCCCGTGCCTCTTTGATTTTACCGTCTTTTTCGTAGAAAAGAGCCAAGGCATAACGAGCATCGGCGTAGTTGGGTTTCAATTCGACGGTTTTCTCGAGAGTTTTAATGGCCTCCTCTTCTTGGCCAACCCGGACATAGAGAAGGCCAAGGTTATAGTGAATCTTGGCGTCAGTGGGAGCAAGCTCGGCCGCCTGGAGAAGAGAAGCCAGAGCAGCCTGAGAGTATTCCTCGTCAATTTCGGCCAATTTATAAAAGACACGAGTACGGTTTTTCCAGAAGTTCAAATGATAGGGACTGATTTTCAAAGCCTTGTCCGATTCAGAAATAGCGACCTCGATTAATTGGGCGGAGAGGGTAGCTTCTTGTTTTTGCTCGGCAAGGACGGCGAGATTGGCGGCCGCCAAAGCGAACTCGTCATGATAAAAAGGTTCGCCCGGGCGGATTGCCGTCGCCCATTGGAAGGTTTGGTAAGCCTCTTTATGCCAGCCATTATCGCTGAGTTTTCCGCCTCTGGCAAAAAGGGTATCAGCATACCAGAAGAGACCAAGTTTAATCAGGATAAAAAAAGCGATGATTAAGGCGAAAATAATCTCGCCGTATTGGATGGTACCTATTTCACTTTGCCTTGCCACTACCTCTTTTTCCTTTGTTTTGGCGAGGACTGTTCCCATGGCCGGATAAAGAAAGAAAAGCAGGGCAACGGCAACAACAGAGAAGCCAAAAAAGTTAGTTACCGGGATGGAAATGAAGCCAGCCAGAAGGGCGATGATTAAATGATTATGGGCGTTCTTTTTGTCCTTAATGACCTGCCTTAATACCCAGAAAGAAAAAGCGCCAATGAGGCTAAGGTTAGCTAAGAGGCCAACCGTGCCGCTAGTGGCGGCGAAGTTGAGGTATTCATTATGAGCCTTGTTATACAAGAAATCCCACTCACTGAGGTCGTTATGTTCTCGGGGTCGATACCAATAGTAAGAATAAGCGAAAGTCTCCACACCTGTCCCGAAGAGAGGATAGTGTTTCCAGATTTCTAAGGCCCCCTTCCAGACAACTTGTCGAATTTCACCCGACTCACTAATCGCTGGTTGATCGATAATCGTTGGTGGTGGCTTCTCTTTTGGCGTCTCTACTCCCTGGATTTTGGCGCCAAGCTGTTTCAAGTTAGGCGTCCAGGGAGTGCCGACAAGAGAAGTTAAAAGGAAAAGGGAAAAAGTAAAAACTATGAAAGGTTTGAGGTAGGGACGGAAAAAGCTTGAGAAAGACTTTTGCCTTCCCCTGCGGAAATCTACCAAAAAAATGAGCCCCCAAAAGACCAAAAAAGTGGCGGTAAAGCCCAAAAGCCCCGAGCGGGATTTAGTGTAGAGGAGACAAAGATAAAAAACCAGAAAGAGAAAGTAGGGAGCGAGTTTTGAAAACTCTTGGATTTTGCTTTGTAATTTTGATTTTTGCCCTTTGCTTTTTGAATTGAGCGCAAATGCCCACGTTAGCGGGATGATGGCAACCAACCAGGCGGCGAGCCAGTTAGGCTGACCGAGGCTGGAAAAGACCCGATTCCGGACATCCTGGACCCAGTATTTGGCGTCGATGCCAAAATGTTCGGCGACACCATAGAGAGTGACTAAAACGGCAGCAAAAAGGACATAGCGGAGGGCCGAGAGCGTTTTTTTATGATTCATATTGGCGACATAAGCCCAATAAAGCAGAAGATAACTAAAGGTAGAAATTAAGCCACCGTGAAAGCGAGAATAGTAGCCCCATAAAGAGGTGTGACGGTCGATACTAAAAAGAGTGGAGAGGATTTGAGAGCCAAGAAAGATAAGGAAGGGAAAATCCATAAAAGTCCGGTGGAAGAGAATCTTTTTTTGGGCAATCATCTTTATAAGCCAGGAGGCAACAATGACCGTTGTCAGGCTATAGACAAGCATCATTTTATTGAACTCAAAAAGCTCGTAGTTAAAGGGAGTGAGAATTAAGGGCACAAGGAAGAAAAGGAGATAGAAACCACGTTCAATAACCTTGTCGCTTATGGTTTTGATTTTTTCCGTCATGCCTTGGTTTCTTAGTCTAACAAATTTCTTGCTTGAGAACAAACATTCTGTTATTAAAAGCTTCAAGAAAACCGTCTGCTTCAGTAGACGGATGAATTGAAGCTGTAAAACATCTTCCTTTAGGGGTGAAAACCCTGGACTTTATCCCAGGGAAGATGTTATGATTTTCGCCATGGTTCGAAGAGAACAAGAGCCAACCGATAGCCGGGTTTTATTCCGTGCCTGGAATAGCTGGCATGTTTTAACCCAGGAACAAGCAGAGAAAATGAGCCAACTGGACCCGAGCGACCCAGAGAGTCTTAAGCAAGTTTGGTTAATTAAGGGAGAAGCCATAACTTCGATGATGGTGGCAAACATCACCAATCAAGATTTGGAAACGATTAAAGCTATACCTCCTTTCACCTGGATTAGCCAAGACGGAGAGATCCCCGACGAGGCCTAAAACTTCTATGATATACTAGCTTTGAAATGATTATCGATTCACTTTTTGGCTTGTTTTCTCACGATTTAGCCATTGATTTAGGCACGGCTAATACTATGGTTTTGGTTAAAGGGAAGGGGATTCTCATTCGTGAACCTTCAGTTGTCGCTCGACAGAAAAAGACGAAGGAAATTTTAGCCATTGGCGCAAAGGCGAAGAAGATGATAGGGAAGACGCCTGCCCTGATTGAGGTTATTAGGCCACTTAGAGATGGCGTCATCGCCGATTTCGATGCCACCGAGGCGATGTTAACGAGATATATTCGAGAGGTCCACGAGTCGGGAAAACTGATTCCTAAGATTCCTAAGCCCCGGGTGGTGATTGGTATTCCCACTGGGGTGACCGAGGTAGAAAGACGGGCGGTCCAAGACGCAGCCTTGAGTGCCGGGGCTCGGAAAGCCTATTTGATTGAAGAACCAATGGCGGCAGCCATTGGTGTGGGCTTGCCGATTGAAAACCCTGAGGGGATGCTGATTGTTGATATCGGTGGAGGGACAACGGAGATTGCCGTCATTTCCCTCGGCGGGATTGTGATTGAGAGGTGTTTGAGAATCGCCGGTGATGAGATGGATGAAGCGGTGATTTCTTTTATGAGATTGAAGTATTCAATTTTAATTGGTGAAGCGACGGCGGAGGAAGTCAAAATTCAACTAGGGACGGCCTCTCCTTTAGGGAGCGAGCAGAGAGAAAAACAGATGGTTATTCGGGGGAGGGATTTAGAATTGGGTCTACCTAAATCAATCAAAATTAGTACCAATGAAGTCCGAGAAGCAATCGCCCCGGTGGTGAGAGAGATTGTGGAAGCCATTGCCGACGTTATTGAGGAAACTCCGCCAGAATTGGTTTCTGATATCGTCGCCCGGGGAATTACTCTTTGTGGTGGCGGCTCGCAATTGGTTGCCCTCGATAAGTTGATTGCCGAAGAGTCGAAGATGCCGGTTTGGCTGGCCGATGACCCGATGACGGCGGTGGTGAGAGGCTGCGGAAAGATATTAGAGGATGAGTCTTTACTGAAGAAGGTCCGGGTGACGGGAGGATTAAGGTAGAAAGCCTCTATTTCTCCCGATTTGCCTAAAAAATGGTATAATAATCATCCTATAAGGAGATTTTTCAAATGCATGAGGAAGTAGTAAGGGAAATTACAGAGACGAGAGAGAGGGATGATAGTGACCAAGAGAAAGCACGAGGAAGAATCCTTGAGCTGGCAAAAAAAATTCTTACGGTCACGGGCGTTAGCGGAGCCGTGGCTCTGTTAGGAGCAGAACTTTATTTAGAGTATGGAGTTGCCTCTCTTCCAGGCCCGGTAGTGACAACAGATGAATCCCCTCCGTCAGCCATTCTTAATCAAAGAGTAGAAGAGCAGGCAAATCCACTAGAACCAGGAATTGTCAGTCCTCAACCGCCTTCGAGTGGTGGATATGACCGAGAAGTTTCGCCTGATTTTCTTCCTTTGGCGGAAGAAGCCAGTCAGCCGGAAGAGGTAATCCCCCCAACTGTTTATGAGGTTCAACCAGGAGACAGTTTGTGGAAAATTTCCCAGGAATTTGGCACCCCGGTGGAAATAATTCGCGGCATGAATCCTGAAATAGTGGGTGACGATAATTTAATTCATCCAGGCGATGAATTACTAATAATGTATTGGGGGCCAGTTGACGAGAGTTATTATTTGTCCCAGAAAAAGATGGAAGCGGCCTGGGAAAAAGGAGAGAAGCTTTCCTGGGTCCATCTTCCCTTGGATAAGGAAACGTCTGCTTTGGAATTGGCTAATTTTTTTGGTATTGATTCGCAACCACTAATAGAGCTTAACGAGATAGAGAATCCAGAGGCTATTCTTCCTGAAGGCTACTATCTGATGATCCCGATTGGCGAGGGTTTTGCCTTTAATGAACAGGATAGAGAGTCAGGAAGAAGATGGAGGCCAATTTCTGGACTCTCCATGGACAGAATTTGGTGGGAAAATCCTTTTGGCGGGCCAGCCGGTCCTTGGTGGCCCTGCGAGGCAAAAATGACGGTACCGGTGAGGGTAGAGTATTGGTATGCCGACACCTGGTCAAGCGCTAGTTATTGTCCACCCGATTCGTGTATTGTTGATTTTGTCACCGATATTCCCGAAGATACGGTTGTTTCTGTCCCGCAGCCCGATGGGACATATCAAGACGAAGTCAGGCCTGGCTTTAGGGTTTACGGCAAGAAGAAAATTACCCATACCGAATTTGAAGCTGCACCAGCCGGAGAATGGACTATCCCTCCAGGCCGTATTTAAACTTGACGTCTTGATATTAGAGATTATATGATGAGGTAGGTAATTAAAATAAAGCCTGTCCATGGAAATCCGAATAAAAATTAGCAATCTCCTTTCCAAATTAAAACAGACTTCTCGGGTCAAACTTATTGGTTTTACCTTTTTAGGATTAATTATTTTAACTCTAGTTGTTGAGGGTGGTTATTTTCTTTATTCAAGAACGAAGAAACAGGAAGTCAGTCCTTGGGGAAAGCCTTCTTCATTTTTTGGTAAAGAACTAGCGGTTGATCTCGGTAGAGATCAACAGAAAGGTGAGGAAGAGGGAGTTTTGGCTGGGGTAAGAGAGCTTCCAAATGGACAAATTGGTATTTCGGGTCATTTCGTTAGCGCCACAACGGATAGTTTAACAATAGAAGTGAAGGGTAAAGAAGTAACAGTTCCAATTGATTCTAAAACTTCTTGGAGGAAATTTTATATGGGGCGAAAAGAGACACCGGTCGAGGAGCGGGAGTTTGAGCCGGCTCTTCCGGAGGAGTTTGTCCCAGGCGATTGGATTGATGTTATTTGCCTACAATCAGAAGAGGGTTTAAAAACATTAGGGATTTTAATGGTCCGATGATTCAACTCAAAGTTTATCCTAAATTATTGCTAGTCTTCTTTGGCTTGTTCTTTTTTCTACTTCTTAGTGGTGGTTTTAGCTCTTTTTCTTTAGCAGCTTGTCCTGAAGGCCAAGAGTGCCCGGGTGGTGATTGGTGCGTCAGTGCTTGCGACGCATGGTATGACGAACAGTACTGCTTTTGCTTTTGTCCCATGAGCGAGGTGACCAGCACAACTTGTGGTTGTGGTACTTGTGGTGGAGGTTGTTTTCCAGGAGAAACGGAGATAGCAACTAAGCAAGAAAGCGACCAAACTACAGAGAACATCTCAGATTTAAAATCTGGAGATATTGTCTCTTCCTTTGAGCCAGAAACTGGAGAAATTAAGGAAGGAACGGTTTCTGATGTCTATAAATTAGCCCGAGAAGGATACTATGAACTGGAAACAGCTACTGGGAAAAAAGTCAAAGTCACTGGTGAACACCCGTTTTTAGCCATCAAATCCGAGGGGAACCTTCTAACCAAGCTAGAAGGAATTTTTTCTCAGACCCTTACGTATCGTTTAATTATTGACTTGAGGGGAAAACTGGAAAATCTTGAATTGAAATGAAAAAACTGCCCGGAACAGTTAGACCGTTTGCTTACGGTTTCTTATTGATAATTTTTTGCTTCCTTGCAGCTACTTCTCTTGCTGTCATTAGTGCCCAAGAAACCACTATTCCTGGGCCAGAGTTGAAAGACGCTTCATTTGTTCCTGTTAAGGATTTGCAGGTTGGTGATTGGGTTTTTGTTAAGAGCGGGGAAGGGGAATTATTGCCGGTCCAGATTAGTAACCTGGAATATAAAGAGGAGCCAGTTGAAGTCTATAATCTCTCAGTTGAGGGAGAGGAAACCTTTTTTGCCAATGATTTTGCCGTTCATAATAAATTTGGCACCCATGATGCCGTTTGTGATGTTGCTCTTGCACCAAGATTATCTACTGCCCGCTCTGAAACCTGGACCTACAGTGGCTGCTCGGCGAGTGATGGCAGTGCCTGTCAATCGAGTTGGAGTCAAAGTAACTTCAAGTCGATGTTTGAGGACAGAGGGTTCAATGCGGGTGGGAATCGCTGTTTCTTTGGTCAGGCTAAGCCTTGCTTTTTTATTGGAACTGAATATAACATGCCCGTTCAGTGTGACTGTTGTGAGTTAAAACAGGCAGATTGTGATTATTGTGAAGACAAACCCAATCCAGAGAGATGTGAGGGTAACTGCGATGAAAATTTTTCGAACAATTGCGCTTGTTGGACGGGCGATGTCCTTTTCGGTTATAACGCCAAGTGTGATTGCGTGGCTTGGCGAACTAGCAATCCACCGGGCCTGGCTTGTGAACCAAACTGTGATGCTGCCTGTACTTCTTACCAACCCTTTAATAATTCTGGAAGCGATAAGCTTCGGATTAGAGCTCCTTGGCCCTGTCCCGACCCAGATGCAGGCGGGGCGATAAGGATAAAAGCGCCCTCGGGTTATGTGATTAAATCTATTACCTTTGATGTGAATGCACATTTGGTTAACGGAAGAAATGACACGGGTTATTGGCACAACGCTACTTTTGGTGTTTCCAGGGGGATGCAATTTGGCCTGGATTCGCATATTGACCCCAGGGTGGCCCATTACACTTTAACTAGTACCGGCAATTTTGCTAATCGACGGGTCGATCTAGGTGGTGGTTCGAGATACGCTTTCTTTTATCTTGAGGTAACCGCCGATTGTGAGTTTACCGCTGATGATTGGGTTGAGATTAGTAATATTCGGCTGGAGATTGTTAAGAATACCGAGACAATAGGAAGAGAAGTGACGGTTATTAATAATTCCCTTCTTTGGTATGATGGGGTGGACGTAACCAATCCTGATCTCTCGGATCGTTGGCCGACGATTCAATCAGGGACGATTTCAATTAGCACCAACAATGGATCATCCTGGTCTTCTCCAGTCGAGATAGGCACTAATTGGACGGTTGATGGGACACTTCCCCAGGGCGCCGAGGGATACAAAACGGTGTTTGCGCGTGTTGTTCCCACTGGCAGTACGGCAGGAGACCCCGCTACTTGTCTGATGACGATTTACTACCGGGCACCTAATGCCCCTCCTGATTGCACCTCGATGACCTTAAATGGTGGACATAATACTCATTTTGTATTAAATCCGGGAGAAACAATTAGTTTGGCGGCCCAACCAACCGATACTGATGGAACAGTCAAAGAAGTCAGGTTTTATTCCACGACCAATTTTCTGAATACATGCAATGACTGGAAGCTTATTGGTACCGATACCAATGGAAGTGATGGCTGGAGCGCTACTTGGACGCCAGACCCAGGAGAGACCTTTTTCATACCAGGACTTTATTATGTCTTTGCCCGGGTGAAGGACGACAAAGATGTCTGGTGTGATAATCCGGCTGTTTGCGGGGTTGATGGAGCCACCACGCGCTGTTCCACTGACTGCCGGTGGGTAGGCACGATTGAATTTATTGCCAATCCCTGGTATCAAACCCAGGAAGGTGATGTTCATGGCCAATCAGGGGTGAGTTCGTCGATTCCTAATACCTGTGAAGAAGCTGGTGACCCAGCCATCTGTGATCCTAATTTCTCTCTTCTTGGTGTGGGTGGTTATCCGGGAATTATTTCTCATTACGGTTCAGCCGATTTCCATGAAGGTTATCCCTCCAATAGTGAAGATAACCACTGGTTAGCCTCTGGCACCTTGATGCAAAATCAGTCGTTTGCTTACTTCTACCAACTCCTTGGCCTACCCAGTACGGATGAGTTTGATACTCTCGATTTAAGTGACCTGGGTAGCCTTCCCCCAGAAGCTGATGATGATGGGGTCTATTATTCTGATGGTGACGTAACCATCAGTGGCGCTCTGCCGGCGGCGACCAAGGCGATTGTTTTGGTGGGTAATCAGACCGAGAGCCGAAACGTGACCATTAACAATGATATTACCGTTCCTCTAGGCAGCTCCCTGGTAGTGATTGCTTCGGGCAACATCACTATTGCTGATTCAGTTAGCCAAGTTGACGGCATCTATGTTGCCGACGGTACCATCAGCACCGGAGCGGGCGGCACCGAATTCTTTGGCTATGGCAGCTTTATTGCTGTTTCTTTCAGTCTGGGAAGAGACTTTACCGCTGTTGATCCTGATGACGTCAGGAACAACACGACGCCCGTGGAGCACTTTCTCTACCGCCCAGATTTAATCCTGAATTCCCCAACCAAACTTTGGGCGGCGCCTCTAAGCTGGCAAGAATTACCCCCCTAGGGAAGTGTGGTAGAATTAGAATGGGTTGTACCAGCAGCGCAGGTTTAAGCTTGACATCTTAATATCGGGACTTTAACATAGAAGAGAATGATAAAAAACCTGCCTGTGGAAGTTAGAATTCGGTTCAATAGCTTCATTTATAGGCTAAAACAAACCCCTCGTCGTAAAATTATTATCTGTCTTTCTTTAGTGCTTGCTTTACTCATAGTAGCTTCGGCGGTGTTTATATTTTCCCGGAAGGTAAAGATGGAGAAATTTAGGTTAGAACTTAATGAGCTAGTCTCTCCTAGGAGTTTTACAGAAGAGAAGCAAGTGGTTAAAGAATCATTAGAAATTGAAGAGCAGGTAGTTATTCCTAATACGTATTGGGTCAACGGGAGGGTAAAATCGGTTAGGGGCGGTTCCTTCAGTGTCCAAACCAAAGACAAGGAGTTTTCTTTTTCCCCTGATAAGGGAACAAAATTTTTTCTTGTTAAGAAATACCCTGGGGAGGGATTTGAGACAGAGGAAAGTGGTTTCTCCGGCCTTGAGCCCGGGCAACTAGTTTCTGTTTTTCTAAAGACCGGAAACCTAGAGACTAAACTATTAAGTGTCACTATTACCCTGAGAATGGAAGAAAAATGAAGAAAATCCTCGTGTTGTTAACAACTAGTCTTTGGTTGGTAGCAATTTTTGGCTTTATACGGCCATCTTCCGCACAGGCGTGTTGTTACCAGTCTTTTGATATGGGTCCTCCTACCGGTGACGATAATTATTGTTGGGCTATTGTTGGGACGGAATGTGTTAGACCAGTAACGCCGGCATGCAACGAGATGTGTGACTTTTGTGATGCAAGCCCGCACTACTCGATTTGGGTGAACTGTGGTGCTTCCGAGAGTTGTTTTCTTTCCGGTACAAAAATTTCCATACCAGATGGAGAGAAAGAAATTGAAAAGATAAAAACAGGCGATATAATTCAAGGCCTCGACCCGGAAACTCGAGAAATAACCTCTAGCGTTGTTTCTGAGCCTTATTCAGTGACCCGAGACCATTATTATGTTGTTAAAACGGAATCTGGGAGGGAAGTAAAGACAACTGACGAACACCCTTTTTATGTTGGTAAGGAATTACCACAGGCGAGGTCCCTTAAAGACAAGATAATTAATTTTTACTCAATGGTAATTATTTATTTCAAAGACGGGCTGCAGGCGGTAAAAACGAGCTTTCGCCAATAACCTAGATGGCAAAGAAAAAACAAAAGACTAAAAACAGGCCCCTTTTGCTTGCCGAAATTTTTCTTTTGGCTATGGTTATCTTATCAGCGATTTTGGTCTTGGTGGGTTACCAAAAGCAAAATAACCTTCATTTTCCCGATAAATTACAAGAGGGATTTAAACGAGTGAAAGATTTACGCATCGGCGACCTGGTTTATGTGAAAGAAGGAGAAGAGCTTAAAAAAGAGAAAATCGTTGGCATTAAGAAACACTTTGGTCCTCAGGAAGCATATAACCTCAAGATGGAGGACGGACCTAACACTTTTTTTGCCAATAATTTTGCGGTGCATAATAAATTTGCTAGTCATGACGCTGTTTGTGATGTGACTCTTGCCCCAAGACTTTCCACTGCCCCGACAGAAACTTGGAATATTAGTAATAAAGGCCAGGCGTTTAAGAATTTATTTCAACGCAGCGGCACTAATTGGGGGCCATTTCAGGATGATGGAGGAAACAAAGTTTGTTTTTGGGGAAGTGTGATTAATGGTTGCCAGTATCCTCCTACTCGTGTTTTACCTCGATATTGGGATTCTGATGCCGAGAAATATCGGTGCGACTACAGAGTCACACCCTGTTGTGGTTGCGACAACAGTTGCGGCACTAATTGTGATTGTTTATCGGGTAGTACCTATTGGTGTCGTGATCATGGCTGTGAAATGACTTGTGGACCTTGGGGAACTGGTCATGCTGCTGACTCTAATCAGATTAGATTCAGAAGCGCTTTTCTTTTTTGTGACGGGTGTGGGTGTGGATCGGCCATCAAAGTCACCCCTCCCAGCGGTTATGTCATTAAATCAATTACCGCTGATGTTACAAGTAGAATGGCTGATTATAGTGACCCAAATATTCACGGGCACCTTTATTTTTCAAGAGGAATGAGTTGGACCTTGGAGTGCCCCATGAGTCCCAGAGTGGATCATTATACAGTTCCATCTGTTTATGACGGTCGATTAACGGTTGATCTGGGAAGAGGAACGCGATACTTTTTTATTTACCTTGGAGTAACCTCGGCGGGAGTTGATGAGGGTAATTGGGTTGGGGTTGATCTTCGCGATAACTGGGCCGAGCTTTCAAACATTGAGTTAAAATTAGTGAAGATTGATGAAGTCACAGGAAGAGAGGTTACAATTATCAACAATTCTCTCCAAATGTATGATGGTGTCAATGTAAATAATCTCGATCTAAGTAGTCGCTGGCCAACAATTCAAAATGGACTGATTGAGTATAGCGATTATGGCTCAAACTGGACAGCAGCAGTCGATGTCAATAGTAGCTGGGCGAAAGACTGGACGCTCCCGGCGGGCCCTGAGGGCTCCAGGACGGTCTGGGTTCGGGTGACCCCCACCAGTTCCGGGGGAGGCGCGCCGGCCATTTGTCCGGAAACGATTTACTACCGAGCGCCCAATTTTCCTCCTGACTGCAATACTTTAACCGGAGTTGAGGCGGAGACAATTCAAGGAGAGATATTAAATCTGACGGCGACTGTGAGTGATACCGACGGGACGGTCAGTAAGGTGGAGTTTTACTATACTCCCTATCCTCAAGCAAACTATTGTACTGCCAGCTGGACTAAAATTGGTGAAGATACTAATGGGGCTGATGGTTGGAGTACTTCCTGGGATACCGCCGGGGTCGATGAAGGGGATTATTACGTAGTCGCTAATGTTTACGATGATAAAAATGCCTGGTGTACCGGAAACCCCAGTGGGACTTGTGGAGTGGCCAATTCTGCCTGTTCTGATTGTCGAAGGACTACCACGATTAAATTTATTGCCGATGCCTGGTATCAAACCCAAGAAGGTGACGTCCATGGCCAATTAGGGGTGAGTTCCTTGATTCCTAAGACCTGTGAAGAGAATCCTTTAGTCTGTGATCCTAATTACTCTCTTCCTGGCGTGGGTGATTTTTGGGGAATTGTTTCTCATAACGGTTCGGCTAATTTCGGTGAGTATGGCTATCCCTCCAACAGTGAGGCTAACCACTGGTTAGCCTCTGGCACCTTGATGCAAAGTCAGTCGTTTGCTTACTTCTACCAACTCCTTGGCTTACCCGATACGGATGAGTTTGATACTCTCGATCTAGGTAGTCTTCCCTCAGACACTGACGGTGATGGAGTTTATTACTCCGATGGCGACGTGACCATTAAAGGTGATCTTTCTGGAGATACCAAAGTGATTGTTTTGGTCAATGGCAAGATTGACATTACTGAGAATGTTACTGTTCCTGTCGACAATTCCTTGGTGGTCATTGCCTCGGGGGACATTATTATTGCCGATTCTGTTGACCAGGTCGAGGGAATCTATGTCGCCGACGGCACCATCAGCACGGGAGCGGGCGACACCGAATTCTTTGGCTATGGCAGCTTTATTGCTGGCTCTTTCGATTTAAGAAGGGACTTCACTGCCACCAATCCTGATGATGAGAGGAACAACACGACGCCAGTGGAGCACTTTATCTACCGCCCAGATCTGATTATCAATTCCCCAACCAAACTTTGGGCGGCGCCTCTAAACTGGCAAGAATTGCCCCCCTAGGGAAGTGTGGTAGAATTGAGGCATGGATGATGGGCAACTAAGGAAGAGCTTCTTATTATTTCTCACCCTCTTTTTAATCTCTCTTTTCTTTTTTATTAGCGATTATCGTGGTTGGCTTGGGCCACTGAGAAGATGGGTAGAGAAGCCGGTAGTCGCCCTAGAAAAACCACTTTATGGAATCAATCAATCGATACGCCAGTCAGTGAGCCAATTAATAAGCCTGGGAAAATCTGACCGACAGGTTTTTGAGCTTCAGGGAAGACTGCGCCAATTGGCGGCTGACCAGAACCAACTGGCGACTTGTCTTGAGGAGAATGAGCGCCTCAAGAAGCTTTTGGGTGCTCCCTTACCGCCAAACTGGAAGTTTATCGAAGCAAGGGTGATTGGAATAAGCGAGAAAATGCGGTTGGATCGAGGTAAGAATGACGGGATTAAAGAAGGCATGGTGGTTATTTCTGAAAATATTTTAGTGGGTAGGGTGGTGGTGGTTCAGGAGTCTACCAGTCTGGTGCAATTGATGAGTGATCCTAATTCCAAAATTCCGGTGATGGTCAAGCGCGCCAACTCGGCAGGAATTCAAGCACGAGGGCTTTTACTGGGTCAGTACGGAGAAAAGCTTGTGCTGGACCGGATACTCCAGAGCGAAGATGTGCAGAAAGGAGATTTGGTGGTCACTAGCGGTGAGGAAGAATGGCTGGCTGATTTACTGATTGGCCAAATCGAAGAGGTGGCTCCTCAGACGGCAGAGGTTTATAAACGGGCCATTATTTCGCCTTTAATTAATTATCAAGATTTAAGTATTGTTTTCTTAGTGGTGAGGTAGGGCGTCGATGAAAAGCTATTTAATCCTTTTGTTGATTTTCCTTTTTGCCTTGTTTCAGGCAACCTTTTTGCCGTTGAATTTAGTTTTATTGACCGTTTTAGCCTGGGTGACTATCAGGCCAGCGAGGGAGAGTTTAATCATTGCCTTTTTTGCTGGAATTTTGCTCGATTTGGCCAAAGGAACGCCACTGGGTCTGTCCAGTTTGATTCTGCTTATTGCCTCTTTTCTCGTCATCCTTTATCGTCGCCGCTTTGACCCTCTTCATCCTGTCTTTTTGCCAATCTTTACCTTATTGAGCGCCGTTGGTTATTCAGAGATAGTCTTTCGGCTGATAAATTGGCCAGCCGGCTTGATTCTGGCCGTTTTCGCTTTCTTGGCAAGGTTATTTATGAAATCTTTCTCGACGGGATTTAATCATCGAGGTATTAGGTTAAAAATAGAATGACTTGACCTGGTAGTCATTGGGAAAAGCGATGGAGAAAACCCGACTCTACATTTTTTATGGTATTTTAGTGATTGGCCTGTTGGTCTTAGTGGCGCGGTTGGCCGAACTCCAACTCATCTGGGGATTTAGAAATCGGGCTATTGCCGAAGGCAATCGTATCCGGAAGATTATTAACCCCGCCCCAAGAGGAATTATCTATGACCGAGAAGGAAGAGCTTTAGTCAGGAACATCCCCCTTTATCGAGTTAAAAAAGAAGGCTGCGAAGAGGAAAATGGGAGTTGTTTTGAGGAGATTACTCGAGAGGAAGCCTTGAAGATTGAAGCCGGCGAGGGGAGGGTGAAAGAAGAATTAAGGATGGACATTGGTCGAGATTATGTTTACGGTAGTGTCCTTGCCCACGTTCTTGGGTATTTGGGTGAAGCCAATAAGGAGGAAGTAGAGAAGGGACTTTATGGGTTAGGCGATTTAGTCGGTCGGATGGGAATTGAAGAGGAATATGACCGGGTTTTGCGTGGTCAAGACGGCGGAGGAGTGATTGAAGTCGATAGCGAAGGCAAAAAGATAAGGGAAATTGGTAAAATCGAACCTATCGCCGGTAAGGATATCCACCTTTCCCTTGACGCGGAGCTGTCTAAGGTGGCCTATCAGGCATTAGAAGGGCAGGCAGGGGCGGTAATTGCGACTGAAGCCAAGACTGGTCAAGTGCTTGCTTTGGTTTCTAGCCCCTCCTTTAATCCTAATCAGCTTAGCGAAGAGGTTTTAACAGATAAGTCGCTTCCTCTGTTTAATCGGGCTCTTGGTGGGGTTTACCCGCCGGGGTCAACTTTCAAAGTGGTGACGGCGGTGGCAGGACTGGAAGAAGGAAAGATTGATGAGAAGACGACTTATGAGGATACCGGTGAGATTCGGATTGGTGAATATAGCTATAAAAACTGGTATTTCACCCAATATGGCCGGAAAGAGGGAGTGATTAATCTTGTCCGGGCGATTAAGCGTTCGACCGACACCTTTTTCTATAAAGTGGGTGAGTGGGTAGGAGCGACGAAGTTGGCCGAATGGGGAAGAGCCTTTGGTTTAGGGAGAAAGTCGGGGATTGATATTCCAGGAGAAGTAGCCGGGCTAGTGCCTGATCCGGAATGGAAAGAAAAAACTACCGGCGAACGGTGGTTTTTAGGGAATACCTATCATTTGGCTATTGGTCAGGCAGACCTGCTGGCAACACCTCTCCAGATTAATTTGATGACGGCGGTAATTGCCAATGACGGTAAACTTTGTCAACCCCGGGTTGTGGCAGACGGACAAGGGGTTGATTGCGAAGTTTTGGGTCTCAAAGAAAAGACCCTAAAGCTGGTTGGTGAGGGAATGAAGGAGGCTTGCTCGACCGGAGGGACGGCTTTCCCCTTTTTCACCTTTCAACCCCAAGCGGCTTGTAAAACAGGCACGGCTGAATTTGGTGACCCCAAGGGACGAACCCACGCCTGGCTAACGGCCTTTGCGCCGGCTGATGACCCAGAGGTTGTCGTCACCGCCTTGGTCGAGGCAGGAGGTGAAGGGGCCTATGTGGCGGCGCCGATTGTTAAGGAGGTAATGAACGACTACTTTCATGGACGATGAAAGACTTCATTGGCTGGCTTTTAGTGCTTGTAAAGGAATCGGGTCGAAACGGTTTGCTTTATTAAAGAATTACTTTGGGTCGGCGAAAAAAGCTTGGGAAGCGACAGAAAGAGAGTTGTTAGAGATCGGCCTAGGGCCGAAATTAACGGCGGAGTTAAGAGGATTCAGGAAAATATTCAACCTAAATTCGTATTTTGTTCGGTTGCGTGAAAAGGAGATTGAGTGCTATTTTCTAGACGAGGATAGTTACCCAGAAAACCTTAAAGAGATTGATGATCCGCCCTTTGTCTTATATGGGAAAGGAGAAATTAAGGCTAGGGATAAATTAGCGGTCGCCGTTGTCGGCACGAGAAAGATGACTGGCTACGGTGGTCAGGTGGCAGAAAGCTTGGTGGCGGAGCTAACGAGCTCGAAAATAACCATTGTTTCTGGCTTGGCCCGAGGAATAGACACCATGGCCCATAAATCAGCCTTAAAGGCGGGCGGGCGAACGATTGGGGTTTTGGCTTGTGGCTTGGATCTTGTTTACCCTCCGGAGAATAGTTCTTTAGTTGAGGAAATTATCAACGGTCACGGGGCCGTTATTTCTGAGTTTCCTTTGGGCATGCAACCAATGCCAGGTAGTTTTCCGGCGCGCAATCGAATTATTTCTGGTTTATCTCTGGGAGTGGTCGTCGTTGAAGCGCCTGAAAGGTCTGGGGCTTTAATTACGGCTCGACACGCGGCCGAACAGGGACGGGAGGTTTTTGCCATTCCCGGACCGGTAACTTCACCTAATTCTGCCGGACCGGCACACTTAATTAAAATGGGGGCAAAATTAGTTTTTAATGTCCAAGATATTTTGGAAGAGCTGGGGATAGAGACGAAGATTACAGAGCAAGGACCAAGAGAAGTTTCTTCCGGAGACCAAGACGAAGCCGTCATTCTTTCTCTTATTGAGAATGAGGCGAAGCACATCGATGAAATTGTCCGCCAGTCGGGATTTGACTCAGGTAAAGTAGCCAGTATAATGAGTCTCATGGAAATTAAAGGAAAGGTGAAGAATTTAGGGAGCATGATGTATGTTATTAATAGATGAAAGCGAGTTTGGGGTAGCTTTTTCTCAAAAGCGCGCGGCCGAGAATTAAATTGTTAATCATTAATTTAGATTCTC
>Ga0315285_10000867_pt1 | contig 31568 bp, 30 predicted proteins | sample YL17G09_36_MG_FD_203698 | JGI IMG/M metagenome (GOLD analysis project Ga0315285, IMG submission 203698) | Sediment microbial communities from Yellowstone Lake, YNP, Wyoming, USA - YL17G09_36 | ecosystem: Environmental > Aquatic > Freshwater > Lake > Sediment | place: USA: Wyoming | collected...
CAAACGTAAATTAACTCGATCTGATATGGGTTCATCACAGGATGTCATGCGTCTCTACATCGCACGGGAAGTCTCGTCGAATTTTCCCCAGAGTGCCGGGTGGACGGTTGCACAGTCCAAGACATTACCCGGGTACAACCAGGTATTTTTTATCGAACGGTATGCCAACGGCATGATCGAGTCCGTGAAACTGGGAGTCACCTTTGACCGTACCGTGCCAAAGGATCTCATCGATCTCATGAGTGCCGGTCTCCCGTACAAGCCCTCCTTCCCGGTTTCAAAGACCCGGACATTCCTGATCGCACCGAGGAATGCTGATACCTCATCGGTCACTGCATCATGGAACATCCATTTCATGGACGCCTTTGGTTACGAGGACGAGGCACTGATCTGGTACAAGAAACCGGTCAGGAAGGAAAAAGAGGAAGAATCAAAAAAACAGGCTGTGCCACGACCCGCCTGATCATCCCTTTTTTAGCAGATTGCCTGCAGTAGTTTGCCCCCTTTTGTTCTCGCCAGAACGACGATTTTTTAACCGGGTTTTATCGCTATTTCGTTCCTCCGAAGCCTTGCAAATACCATTAAAGTAAATAAAAAATAATTAACAAAAGTAAAAAAGAAATAGTTATTATAAAGAGAGTCCTATCCAAACGGGATGGATTGATTTCATGAAACTTATGTACAGGTTTTTCCCAATCTTGATATTCTTGCTCCTTACCGGAGTAGTGATCGGAGCGGGATGTATGGCGCCCGGCCAGTCGGCAACGCCAGCTGGTGAAAAACAGAAGCTCCTGCTCGCAACAACAACCAGCCTGTACGATACCGGGCTGCTCAACTACCTTGAGCCCAAGTTCGAGGCAAAGTATAACGTCGACCTCCTGATCACATCGCAGGGTACCGGCAAGGCCATCGAGCTGGCAAAAAAAGGCGACGCCGATGTGCTCCTCGTCCACTCCCCCTCACAGGAGCAGACGTTCCTTGAAGACGGCTATGGGCTGAACCGGCGCACGTTTGCGAACAACTCGTTCATGATTGTCGGCCCGGCGAATGACCCCGCCGGCATCAAGGACAAGAGTCCCAAGGACGCATTCAAGGCGATCCTGACGCAGGGGAAGGCAACCAACGGAACCATCATGTTCGTGTCCCGCGGTGACGGGTCCGGCACGCACACCAATGAACAGGCTAACTGGAAGGCCGCCGGCTATGATTATGCCAAGGACGTCCAGAAGTCAGGACCCTGGTATATCGAAGCCGGTAAGGGAATGGGCGAGACGCTCCAGATGGCAAGCGAGAAGGGCGCTTATACCGAGACCGATGAAGGAACCTTCCTCGCGTACGCAGGGAAGCTGAACCTGGTGGTCCTTGTGAAGAAGATGGACGCCCCAACCCTGATGAACATCTACAGCGTCATGACGGTCTATCCTGCAAACCCGCAGCCGGAAAAAATTGCCATGGCAAACAACTTTGTCAACTGGATCATCTCCCCCGAGACCATGAACGATATCGGCAATTACGGTGTGGAAAAGTACGGAAAGAGTCTCTTCACGCCGTTTACTCTTGGAGTCCCGAAAGGGGTCACCGCTGACTTCACCACCCCCGCGACAGCGACCCGCCCGCTGAAAGTGTATCACGCAGGAAGCCTTGCAACCTCGTTTGGCAAGCTGGAGAAGATGTTCGAGAAGGCGCACCCCAACGTGGACGTGCAGCTCTTCTCAGGCGGTAGTGGCGCTATCTTTGACAAGGTCAACAAGCAGAACCAGAAAGCCGATGTACTGGCAAGTGCGGACTACTCGCTCATCGCCAAGAACATGGTCCCGAACAACGCGACGTTCTACGTAGACTTTGCCAAGAACGCCATGGTGCTCGTCTATACCGATCAGAGCAGGTATGCAAACGAGATTAATGCGGACAACTGGTACAAGATCCTCGGACGATCTGATGTAAAGTACGCAATCAGCGACCCGAAGTCGGACCCTGCAGGCTACCGTTCGCTGATGACCATCGCACTTGCGGAGAGAAAATATGGTGATGTAACGATCTTTTCCACGCTCGTGACAGATTCCAGCAACATGAACAAGACCGTCGCCAGTGGTGTCTGGACGATCGATGCAACCAATCCCTCGCCGGATGCAAAGAAGCTGACGATCACCGCAACAGGACCGGAGATCGCCCCCCTGCTCAAGGACGGGAAGGTCGATTATGCCTTTGAGTACAGCAGCGTCGCGATCCAGAGCGGGCTGAAATATATCACGCTGCCCACCGACATTGACCTCTCTGACCCGAAGATGGAGGCAACCTACAAGACCATTCTGGTGAAACGCCCGTCGGGATCTACCACCGTGACCGAAGTTGGCATGCCGATCGTATACGCGGTCACTGTTCCGGTGAGTACAAAGTCCCCGGACATGGGGTACGAATTCATAAAACTGCTCCTTGGCAGCGATGGCCAGGCGGTGCTCACTGCGGACGGGCAGACACCGATCGTACCGGCAGAGGCATTTGGCAGCGTCCCGGATGCTCTTAAGCCAATGGTCGCAATCAAGGGGTAACCGGCAAAGGAACCGGGTTGATCGACGGAAGGATTCCTGATATCAGGATTGTACAGGGCGCCAGTTCAACGCGTACCCGTCATCACCTTCTCTTTTTATCTTCTTCTTGCCAATGATGATCAACAGTTCGGGGGGTATTTGTGCAGGAGATTATTGACGGCGTTATTCAGGCGTTCCAGTTGATCATCTCACTCAACCCTGAACTCCTTGAAGTCACTCTGCTCTCGTTGTATATTTCCCTGTGCTCGACTTTTATCGCTACCTCCATTGCCATCCCTGCCGGCGGGCTGATCCACTTCCATGAATTTGCCGGAAAACGTGTGATTATCGCCATTATCCAGACGCTCTACTCCGTTCCCACGGTCATCATCGGGCTGGTTGTTTTCCTGCTCATTTCACGGTCCGGGCCGTTCGGGGCTTTCGGGCTGCTCTTTACCCCCACGGGGATGATCATCGGGCAGACCATCCTGATCCTGCCGATCATGACCGGCCTTGTGATCACCGCACTCTCCGGCGTGGACCGGAATATCCGCGACACGCTCGTATCTCTCGGTGCAACCGAGTTCCAGTCCATCACCCAGATCGTGCTGGAAGCACGGTTTGCAATCCTCGGTGCGGTGATCCTCGGGTTCGGGCGTGCGATCTCCGAGGTCGGGGTTGCGATGATAATCGGTGGCAACATACGGGGCGAGACCCGGGTCCTCACCACGTCGATCGCTCTTGAGACAGGCATGGGCAACTTCGGTCTCTCCATCGCACTCGGGATCATCCTGCTTGTTATTGCCCTGATCGTGGTTCTTATCTTGAACCTGATCACCGCCAGTGCCCTTTCGGACTCTGACAGGATCCTCGGGGGGCCACAGGCATGATCCGGTTATCCGGTATATTCAGAAAATTTGGCGAACGCGAGGTCGTGAGCGGGATTGATCTCGAGATCCGCCGGGGAGAGATCTTCGCCCTGATCGGCCCCTCCGGCAGCGGCAAGACCACCCTGCTGCGGCTCATCGACCTTCTCGACCGTCCTACCAGCGGCTCGATCACATTTGACGGTTCACCGACAGACGGTCCCGAGCATGAACGCCGTGCATTTCGCCGGCGGATGGCGATGGTCTTCCAGAAACCGGGTGTGTTGAACGCGACCGTGGAACAGAATACCGCGTTCGGGCTCCAGTTCCGCGGGATGCCAAAAGAGCAGGTCCATGAACACGTCATGTGTGTGCTGGAAATGGTCGGGCTCTCCGGTCTTTCACAGCGGCGGGCACCCACCCTCTCCGGCGGAGAGATGCAGCGTGTCGCGATCGCACGGGCGATCGTCACCGGGCCGGAGGTGCTCCTTCTGGATGAGCCCACTGCAAACCTCGACCCGCTCTCCACCGAGATCATCGAAAACCTCATTGTACGGGTCAACCGCGAGAGAAAAACCACCGTTATCCTCGCCACCCACGACATGGGGCAGGGGCAGCGCCTTGCCGGGCGGGTTGGGGTTATGATGGAAGGGCGGCTTGTCCAGGCGGGTGAAATCTACGACATTTTCCACCATCCCGTAAACCGTGCCATCGCGATGTTTGTCGGCATTGATCCCATCCGCCACGGCATTATACAGTCAAATGACCGCAACCTCGCTACCATCACAGTGCAGGGCACAAGCATCCAGGCAGTAACCGCGCTTGAGAAAGGACAGCGGGTGTCACTCTGCATACGGCCGGAAGAGGTAACAATTTCGCTGCCGGATAGCTGTGCCCCTGCCAGCAGCGCGAGGAACTGCCTTGCAGGAATTATCACCAGCCTCGCACCCTATGGCCCATTCACCCGTGTGCATGTGGACTGCGGTGTGCCGGTTACGGCACTGGTAACCCGGCAATCGGGCGAGGAACTCAACCTTACCCCGGGTGCCCGGGTGAATGCCACCATAAAAGCCACTGCGATCCACGTAATCCCGGATCAGTAACCCGAAGGTCTATCGCCACATGGAACAAAGGATGCGCGGTGACGTGCCGCCCCACGTCCACGGCACGACCGGATGTTTGAGAGCCGGCCTCCGGATATTGTGGTTATGATACAATTTTTAAGCCGGTGCCATCAGGTAAATACCACAAGATCATACCATTTCATACAATGCAGTGTACAGTCCTTGCGAGCGGGAGCAAAGGCAACTGTCTCGTGATCGAAGGGTCATCCGGTTCCCTGCTTGTTGACGCCGGTTTATCCTCAAAAGAGATCGTGTCCCGCCTCATCCGTGCCGGGAAACGGCCCGACGATATCCGTGCGATCCTCGTGACCCACGAGCATGCAGACCACATGTTTGGGGTCGATGTCCTCTCCCGAAGGCTCAATGTCCCGGTCTATGCGACCGGAGGGACACTGCACGACTTTCTGGTACACCGCAGGAGATCGACACGCCCGATCGAAACACATACCTGCCGGTACAACAGCGAATTTCATGTCAGCGATTTTATCATCGAGCCGTTCGCCACCTCGCACGACGCGAATGAGCCGTGCGGGTTCTGCATCCGGGAAGATGACACCAGGATCGGGTGCTGCACCGACACGGGTATCGTCAGTACAGGAATGTTGTCCCTTCTCCAGCGTTGCGACGGGGTAATGCTCGAGAGCAACCACTGTCCGGTGATGCTGAGAGAGGGGCCGTACCCGGAATTCTTAAAGCGGCGCATACAGTCAGCACGGGGCCATCTCTCCAATGTTGCAGCGGCACGGTGCCTCCGGACGCTCGGAAGGGACGTGCACGCGATCATACTCGGGCACGTGAGCGAGGTGAATAATACCCCTGAGAAAGTAAGGATCAGTGCCCGGGACGGGCTTGGGCTCCTGTATGAAGAGAATTCCCTCATTATTGCAACCCAGAATGGGACGTCTGATACCTGCCCGCAGGTTATGAAGCTCTGAAAGGGCCTGGAAATTTTTTATCCTCAGGCTGGTTTAATCTTCAAAATCTTCATGCAGTATTGGTCGAGTGAATCGATCAATACTTTTTTTGCTTTTTTTACCTTTTTCTGGTCATCCGAGAAGAAATCGGAAACGACGTAATCAAGCATCATCACATAGAAATGGTGGGGGCCGAACTTCTGTTTGATCTCGTCCAGACAGGCACGCGCTTCATACGGTCTGCCACTCATCAGTTCGAATGCAAAATCTGATAACAGGAGGACATTGGGGGGAAAATTCTTGGAGACCGCAAGTTTGCGGAACCGGGAATAGGTCTCGCCCCGCGAGGCCATGACCGCGAGCCTGAGACCGTAGTATACCGGTTCGATGTCGTCGGGAAACTGCTGGGTCATCTGTTTGACGACTCCCGCAAGGCCACCGGCATCCCGCTGTTCAAGCTTGAGGAAGTACATCTCCCGGAGGAAGTGCATATCGTTACAAAACCGCTCGATCGCAATGGTCAACAGTTCTTCCCTGATGTCGGCGTTCCGGTCCTTGGTCGCTTTCTCGAGCCCGATACGGAGAAACTCCCGCTCGGACGGAAACCAATCAATCGCATGTTTCAGCATGAACCAGAAGATCTTGGTGATCCCTGCATCCTCTGCCACATCGTGGTTCTTGAGACGGTTCACCGGGGGTTTCAGGGTGACAAGTTCCATCATCTGCTCACGTGCGACAAGCGCGAGGTCGCGAGGAAGGGCAGGTGACGGCGTCCCTTCACTGCCTGGCTGCTGGGTTGAGAGCATATAGTAACAATAGGCAATTGCCGGGCAGAGAATGGCGTCAACATTCCGGTATCTTTTGAGGTGCTCAATTGCATCAGCAAACCTGCCATCGGTCACCAGCCGCAGCCCAAGGATGATATCGTAGACTGCCCGGCCTTTCCTGCCCCGCATGTTGCGGATAGCGTAGTCAAACAGTTTTTCAACAGCCGCGATATCACCCGACTTTTTGCTGCTTTCCAGCACCTTCATCGTAACAGAGTTGATGAACTGGTCATGCATGTCATCCGGGATCCCGGGCAACGAACTGTCGAGCGTGGCAGCAACCTGACCGAAAAAGACCGGGATGTTTGCATCGATCCTGTCGATATTTTTTTCAATGTAATCAAAAAATTCCAATTTGACCTGGCTGGTCTTTGCCTTGAGGACCGCATCCGGTCGCCACTCCTCGGCCATACACTAGGATTCCCCCTGTGCTATAATAAGTTTTTAGAGAAGTCCGGAATCGGTTGAACCCGTGGATTTACTGTAAGGACTGCCGGCTCTGATGGTCCCATCCCCGGAGTGATTTCGGTAATTTAATTTCTTTCAACGGAGATGAGAGAGAAGACGCAATGCTCTTTATTGAATTTTCACGCTGCTGCGAACGGCTCGAGGGGCTCTCGGGCAGGCTCGAGATGATCGATCTGATCAGCCGCGAGCTTCCCGGGCTCCCGGCCGAGGAACTCCCGGTTTTTGTCAGGTTTGTGATGGGCAGGATCTTTCCCGACTGGAGCCAGACACAGCTGGGTATCGGGCCTGCCCTCCTGTACGAGGCGATAGCGTATGTAGCCGGCACAAAAAAGGAGGAGGTGGTGGAAAAGATTAATAGAACCGGCGATGTTGGGAAAGCAGTGGAGGAACTTCTCCTGATAAAATCCCAGACCACGTTTTTCCATGAGGAACTCGACCTTGCCAGGGTGTACCATGAACTCATGACAATCGCCTCGCAGGAGGGGAAAAAATCCCAGCGGGAGAAACTCCTCTCGGTGCGCAAGCTCCTTGGCAACGCCCATCCGCTTGAAGGGAGGTACCTTGTACGGATCATGCTCGAGGAACTCCGCATCGGGGTGGGCGAGGGCAGCGTGAGGGAAGCCATCGCAAAGGCCTTCAATGTGGATGCAGGACTGGTCGAGCATGCTATGCAGGCATTGAACGATCTCGGCGAAGTGGCACGGCTCGCAAAGGTCGGCCCTGATGCCCTCAGGGACGTCCATATCACACTTTTCCACCCGGTGCGCATGATGCTCGCCCAGGCGGGGACAATCCCTGACATGATCAAAGAGCACGGGGAGGTTGCCGCAGAGTTCAAGTATGACGGTTCGAGATTCCAGTTCCACAAGAAAGGCAACTGGTGCAGGATGTACTCCCGAAGGCTTGAAGATGTGACCGGGGCACTCCCGGATGTCATCCAGCAACTCCTCGGGGCAACCGATCACGACCTCATTATTGACGGGGAGGTGATCGCCATCAAAGAGGGGCGCCCGATGCCGTTCCAGTCAGTCCTGCGGAGGTTCCGGAGACGGCATGATGTTGCCGGGGCAAGCGAGGAGATCAAACTGGTCCCCCATGTCTTTGATATCCTGTACCTTGATGGTGAGACCCTGATCGACCTTCCCTTGTCGGACCGGAGGGAAAAACTCGAACAGGTTGTAAAATTTTTCCTTGCCCCGCAGGTCATCAGCAATGACCACCACGTCATCGGACAGACATATCAGGCCGCTCTCGATGCCGGGCACGAGGGTCTCATGCTCAAGGTGCTCTCGTCACCCTATTCCCCCGGGCAGCGCGGAAAGAACTGGATCAAGATCAAACCGGAGGTCGATACCCTTGATCTCGCTGTCATCGGTGCTGAATGGGGTGAGGGGAAACGGGCGCATGTTTTCGGCTCATTCCTGGTAGCGTGCCAGGACCAGGGAAAACTCATACCTTTAAGCCGCGTTGCAACAGGATTTTCAGATGATCAGCTCGCCGAGGTCTATGACCTGTTAAAAGACACTGTTACCACAAAATCAGGAAAAGAGGTCGCCTTTGAACCCACACTCGTCTTCGAAGTCGGGTATGCTGAACTGCAGGTCAGCCCGACGTATGGCGGCGGATTTGCGCTCAGGTTCCCGCGGTTCGTCCGTATCCGGGATGACAAGGACATCGCGGAGATCGAGACCCTCGAAAGCATCCGGGATCGCTACCAGCGTCAGGTGAACTCGCCTCAGGTTCGCTAGAAGCAGAAAAGCGTCCTCTGGGTCCGGATCTCGGGGATCAGGGTGCTGTAATGCACCCATTGGTCAAAACCCAGCCGTACCGATGCTTCCTGTACCGCTGAATCCAGCGTGGCGCACATTTGGGGGGGATGCGCCATCGCACTCCGCGTTGCCTCGCGGATCACCCATGTGCCCAGCGGCGCCCAGTAATCGCTGGAAATGCTCCTGACTAGGACCACACGGGCTGACCGTCTCACCTGTGTCAGGTACTCACAGACCGCAAGCCGGGCTGAATAGTACGCACCTGAAATCGGGGAGTACCCCTTTTTTTTCATTCCCTCACGGTCCTGCACAATAGTATCTTCCTCACCGCCCCACAGGGTATGTTTGCCCCATATCTCGATCATCTCGTACTTCCAGTCCCCGGGAACCAAGATGCATACGATCCTGTTCCCGAATAGTTCTGCAGTGAAGATCTGGATCTCCTCCAGCGGGGGAAATGCAGCAATTGCGTTTTTCATCTGGATAGAAAGGGTGTCATCTACCGCTGTAATCGCCCACCGTGTCGGTACAAAGTGCCGCCGCCTGCCCAGCAACCCCGCGGTCATCAGTTTTGCTATCTGGTAGACATCGATATCAGATTCCATGAGCGTGACGCAGGCATCGGTTGCCCCGAGATCCGTATCCGAGGTAACCCTGTCCACAGCACGATCCACACAGGCACTGCCGGCAACAGACATCTGTGTGATGGAGCCACAAAGCCCGACCGGTGCAACGGTCCCGTCAAAAGCGAGGGAAAAAGCGACCGGCTTTTCAAACGCGACATCCACATCGAGCGGTCTGCTGGAGAGCGCGATCTCCTGGAGATCGTCACTGAACCGGTATATGCCGCCACTTCCCCGGATCGTGCGGGCACGGATACCCACGATGTCGTCAATTGCAAGCCCCTGTGACAGCCAGTCGGGGGGATGATCTCTGTCATTGATGAGCAACGGTCCGCCCCGCACCTCCGGAAACCCGTAACTCCCGATGAAGATCGACGGGGAACTGCCCTGATACGTGCTCGCGGGCTTCACCGCAAGCTGGGCATAGAACCGGCTCGTGATGGGGCAGCGGGGCAGCCCGCACATCCCCTTCCCCTTGCACTCAGCGCACCGCACGACTCTTCACCCGGGTATCCACCACCACCATGACCCGGTTTTTCAGAACACGGAGTACAAGGTCCACCCATTCGTCCCAGATGACCGGAACAGCCCGGGCCAGCGATGCCACCTCCATTCCGATATCGTCGTCCCGTTCCCCCTGTGCCATCACCACAACGGAACCCGGGGCAAAGGACTCGGTCACGATCGTATCACGGTCGCCGTCAACAATGCCAAGCACCGGGATGCCCCGGTGGGCGCAGATATGCCCGCAGACCGCTGTAGTATCATCCCCAATCGCAAGCACACCGCAGCAGTCATGCAGGACCCGCTGGTAAATCTCGTGCCCGCAGTGATCGATCACCACCACGTTCCCTCGTTGGACCTGTTGTTCTTTGTGTTGTGGGGGGGCAGACCGGATCGATCCGCTCTTGCACCATGCGGTGGTGAGATCAATCGTTCCCCGCCACCCGAGCTTTTCGAGACCGTGGAATTTTGGTGAGAGCCCGCTGACCGGTTCGATCCCCCCGCCATCACGGTCGCGGAGGACAACAGTGCCTGCCGTTGCCCGCCCTATGATGATCCCATTGACATAGACCGGTTCGCCCGGGATGCACCCGCGGATCATCCGTTCCCGCATATCTCCACAGCATGTAATCACTCCTCTCGTTAATTCAAAGCCCGTGAGGTGTGAAAGTGTGGTGGCGAGGACACGGTCACCGGAGTCCCACACGTAGACTGTCCGGTTCGAACACTCGACCTGCACAAGCCCCCTCATAGGAAGCCGGGAGGCGACGATATCGCCAAAGACACGGCCTGACTCTACGGTCTTTCCATGGTTTGCGAGGAAAACAGGATCCGATATTTTTCTGATGACAGAACTTGGCGGCTCACCCTGGAACTCCACGGTAAGGCATGACTCCTCTGCGGCGGTTCTCGCCATCACCCCGGCAACGATCGTGCGGGAGGGACAGATGCGGTCGATGAGCCAGCTGGCCTCACCGGAATCGAAAATTTCAGGACCATGGACCACCATGACAGGCCGGTTCTGATGGCGCGGGACGTCCGCCTCCACGTCCCGGACTTCCTGAAAGACGGGACGCGGGGGAATACGGTGGCAATGGGCAGGTTGTCTCATTCGCTCAAGGGGGCCTTCCATCCCACATCATACCGTGCCCCGCATTCAGGGCAGATGAGAATTGCGCGGTACATTTCCCGTGTTGACCTGATGGGGACTGAGGCATTCCCGGCATTGATATTGAGAAACGATGTATGGAACCCGAGCTTGTAGCCACAGGCAGGGCATGCTTTGAGTTCACTTCCAATTTTCAGATGTCTGATCTCCCCAGGTTCTGGCATTATCAATCACTGTTGCTCATCCTTTTTTATCATCGATTGGCATTAAGGTTGCCTGCGACGGACAAGTGTGCTGATGATCGCATATGCATTCTGCCTTCCGTTAACGCGTGCATGTTCTGCGCGGAACGGTTTTGGGATCATCGCCATAGTCTCTGAAATTTTTTTCTCCAGCACATCCTTTGTCACCAGCCTGCCGTCGACTGAGGTCCCTGCTCCCATATCCACGATCTTCTTTGCATTGTTCTGCTGTTCCGGGTGGTTCGGGTCCATGATGATCAGGACGGGTTTTTCAAACAGCAGAGCTTCATGCAGGGTGGTAAGCCCGCCATGCACAATGGCAATTCTCGCTTTTGCCAGATGTTCGTAAATATTGGGCACATAACCGTGAGACGTGAAATTTTCTGATGAATCCGGAAGCTTTGCCCCTGTATAGAATACATCGAACATCAGATCCTTTTCCTGATCGGCAATAGTCTTGAGCATCTGATACATTGGCAGCTTGTAGGGTTCGCCTCCGAAACTGGCGAAAATGCATTCCATGCAATAGGAATACCCCTCCGGGTTCACATCGAGGAACGGCCCGGTGAAGCTGTACCTCCGCTCCTCATTGTTCGGGACGACAATATTATATTCACTGACCGTGTCCGGTGCAGGATAATCGGGGATGATGACATGGGTGGCAAGCCGGAGATACCGCTGGATCAGGAAATTGAGGACCTTCCAGACAAGATTTGTCGCGCCGCCCGGGCCGTTGAAATGGTTCTGGTTGGTAACAAAGGCAACCGGAACATTACACAACCGTGCAACGATCACGCCGCCATACATGGTATCGCACACGACACAGTCAATACTGTGCTCACGGATCAACTGCCAGACACGCAGTCCCGATCGCACCATATTGAGTACAATCCATTTGGAGCACCACAGTGTCTCTTTCAGGCTGAAAAAACCGTTCACCCCTTCAAGGCAGACTTCACGGCTCGTGCGGTGAACGTTGGAGCACCCGTGCTGGTCGATGAAATCAAATGACTTGCCATATGCTGCAAAATGGACGGTCTGCCCCTGTTGCTGGAAATAATGACCAAGGTGGAAGCAGCGGGATGCATGCCCGAGCCCTTCCCCGCACACAACAAAGAGGAAATTCATGGAACGACCGTGATCCGGTGGATATCTGGGGTCAAAGGCTCACAGCCTCGGATGCTTGACCGTTAGGCATACGAAATATAGGGATTTTTGGGCTTTATTGCTTTATGGTTCGTGCATGAGGGCAGAATGTCTTTTTCATGATCACAGCATGAAATCAAAGAATGTCTTTTAAAAAAAGTACACAGTATGAAAAAATGGGCTCGAGGAGATTCGAACTCCTGACCTCCGCCATGTCAAGGCGACGTCATAGCCAGCTAGACCACGAGCCCGCACATCCGAGAAGAATGCGCTTTAAAGGTGGGTGAACGCAGTATAAAAGAATTCTGTTCCATGCCCGGATTCAGTGGCAAACCAGCCATACGTCCGATACTATCGGTACATTCATGCATGGGTTTATCCAGATTAACATGGAAACATACGTGCATGGTTGACGATGCAAAGAAACAACTTTTTGTGTATGAGCACGACGCAGGCAGGCTTGAGCTGCTGATACGGATTGTGTACTGGATCCTGATCGGGATTGTCGCATGGGTCTACGGGTTCATCGCGGGCATCTGCTTATTCATCCAGTGGTTCTATATCCTGGTCCTCGGGCGCCGGAACGAGGGGCTCTCCAACTTCGCCAAGGGATACCTTGAGTACCTCGTACACGTCATGGGGTACACGAATCTCATGACCGACCGACGCCCCCATATCATGCCGGTGCCGGTTAAAATCTTCGAAGAATGCTGATGCATTCTTCTCGTCCTCGGGGTCTAATAACCCCTCGGATTTCGAAGAACCGTAAGAGCAAACAAAACGACCGGATTAAAAGGATTACGCCGGTCCTATCTCTTTTTAAAAACAACATATAATCAACTATGAAAAACAGAAAAAAATATCCGAATTCTTTGTGAAAAATGTAATTTACGCTAGTCAGATAAAATTGAATGACTGAAAAAATAGGAGAGATGCCACAACCGATAAAGTATTGGTAAGAATGGAGATCCTAAATGACCAATGAACGAGAAGTAACAGCAATTCATGAGGCGGGTCATTGTTTGGTGGCGGAGCGGTTAGGTTATCGGGTAAAAAAGGCATGGATATCTACTAGTAACGATGAAAATGGCGAATTTAGATTGGAATTTAAAGCCGACTTTAAGCGTTGCTTTCGCAGTTTTTTAAAATCTGAAGAGAGTGTCATGATGATCATAAGCGGTAATGAGGCACAAAAACATTTTTTTCCAGATAGTGAAATATTACCATCTGACGATCGGGATTTAAGAAAATTATCGAATGTTCTAGATGTTGATGTTGATAAATCAAAGCAAGCGTTACAAAAAATTTTATCAAATGTGCGCAATCTTGAGGCGATAAAAGAGATAGCCCGAATACTTGATACAGATGGCAAAATCGCCGGGCAAGAAATTAGAGCAATTATAGCAAGGATAGATTTCTCACCTTTGTAAAAGAGGCAATCCATTTACACATTTTCAACCTTCGAGTCATTTTATCTAAAAAGATTTGTCACGTCTGAAAATTTTAATTCCTGAAATTCTATTTTGTTTTTTCTCGACACTTCGCAAGATTTTTTTTAAAAGATTCCCCTAAATCTTCTCGCTCGATATCTTAGCAAACGTAGCGGTAAAGATCCCGGGCATCCCGCGTATCTCTTCCATCACAGCTGCGGGCACTTCACTGTCCACGTTCAGGACCATGATTGCATGCTCGCCGGGCTGGACCCGTCCCACCTGCATGCCGGCAATGTTGATATTGCATTTCCCGAGGATGGTGGATGCACGCCCGATAACCCCGGGCTTGTCCAGGTGCCGTGAAACGATCACGTACCCTTCGGGGATCATGTCCATGGTATAACCCCCGACGGCAACAATCCGGCTCCTGCCCTTGAAGAACACCGTGCCGCTGACCGTCTCTTCTCCCTTGTCGGTCTTGATCCGGATGGTGATGAGGTTTTTGAACCCGCTGGATTCCTGCGTGACGGTCTCGCTGACCGAGATCCCGCGTTCCTTTGCAATGAAATCCGCGTTCACAATATTGACCGGCTGCTGGAGAACCGGGTCGAGAAGCCCCTTGAGGGCAAGACGGGTGACATACTTCATGCTGCCGGCATAGGCAGAGAGTTCGCCGCCGTAAATAAGCTCCACGGAGGAGAGCCTGCCGCCCACGATCTGGGTGACGAACCGTCCCATCTTCTCGGCGAGCTGGGCAAAGGGCTGGAGCACTTCTGCAAGCTCAGGAGGGACCATGGGGGCGTTGACCACGTATTTCGCAGACCCGCCTTTTAAGACTTCCACGCACTGCTTTGCCACGGAAACTGCCACGTTCAGCTGCGCCTCGACCGTACTTGCCCCGAGGTGCGGGGTGACGATGACCTGGTCGAGCGTCAGGAGCGGGGACTCGGTCGGGGGCTCTTCTTCAAAGACATCGAGGGCCGCCCCTGCCACTTTGCCGCTCTTGATCGCATCGTAGAGCGCCTTCTCGTCGATGATACCGCCCCGGGCGCAGTTGATGATCCGCACGCCGTCTTTCATCGTCGCGATGCTCTTGGCGTTGATGATGTGCTTCGTCTCCGCGGTCAGGGGCGTATGGACCGTGATGACATCCGCGACCTTGAAGAGCTCTTCCATGGACATCAGCCCGACGCCGAGCTGGGTCGCCCGCTCCTTGGTAATGATCGGGTCGTACGCAACGCACTTCATGTCCATTGCGTGCGCCCGTTTTGCCACTTCGCGCCCGATCCGGCCGAACCCGACGATCCCAAGTGTCTTCTCGTTGAGCTCCACACCCATGAACCTTGAGCGCTTCCACTCCTTCTTCTTGAGACTCGCGTTCGCCTGCGGAATGTTGCGGGCGAGGGACTGCATCATTGCCATGGTGTGCTCGGTTGCGGCAAGGGTGTTTCCTTCCGGCGCATTGGCCACGATGATCCCTTGGCGTGTCGCGGCATCCATATCAATATTGTCCACGCCGACACCGGCACGCCCGATGAACTTTAACTTCTTACCTGCCTCGATCACCTTCGCGTTGACGTCCGTGCTGCTCCGCACGAGCAGTGCATCATAATCCCCGATGATCTTGCAGAGCTCGTCTTCAGGGAGGTCGGTTTTGACATCAACATCGCACGCCTTCCTGAGGATCTCAAGCCCTTCGTCCGCCAGCGGATCGCTGACGAGTACCCTGAAATTTGCCATAAAACCCATACAGTATCTGCGCCATACCTAATCAGATTTGTTCTTTTTTTGTAAGGGTGCGGACAGGACCTGTATGGAATTGTGTTCTTCAAAAAACCGCCTGATCCGGCCATATAATCCAGAGACCCTTCCCTGTCATCCGGTTGGCACCGACAGGAAGAGGGATGATAATTATTAAACAGACCTGAGGTAAGATCATAAGTGGTGCGAACTTGAAAACCGTCCCCAATATCCTGTGGCTTGAAGAGATCAGAAAGGAAGATATCACCTCGGTAGGAGGGAAAGGGGCATCGCTGGGCGAGATGGCGTCCATCGGTCTTCCCGTCCCCAGGGCGTTTGTCGTAACCGCCCAGACGTTCCGGAGGTTTCTTGTCGAGACCGGCATCGAACAGAAGGTCTACAAGTCGTTTGAGAGGCTTGATGTGGAGAACAACGAGGCGCTCGAGAAAGCGGCAGAGACCGCAAAAGGGCTGGTGCTGAAAGCCAAGATGCCTGCCGCCATTCGTGACGAGATTAAAAAAGCATACCGCAAGATGGCATCCGATGACCTTATCGTTGCAGTGCGGTCGAGCGCAACCGCAGAAGACCTTCCTGATGCCAGCTTTGCCGGGCAGCAAGAGACATTCCTGAATATAAAAGGGGAAGCCGCCCTCCTCACCGCGGTGCAGAAATGCTGGGCATCACTCTACGGCGCCCGGGCAATTTATTACCGTGCAAAACAGGGATTCGATGACCAAACGGTCAATATTGCCGTGGTTGTCCAGCAGCTCGTCAACTCGGAAAAGGCCGGCGTAATGTTTACCTCCCATCCCATCACGGGTGAGCCGCTCGCCATTATCGAAGGTTCATGGGGACTGGGTGAATCGGTTGTCTCCGGTTCGGTATCCCCCGATAAATACGTATTTGACCAGCGGACAGAGAAGGTCGTCGACCGTCTCATATCAAACAAGAAAATTGAGATTATTGCAGACGGCGGGCACGGGACAAAAACCGTGGAGGTGGCAGCCGGGCGTCAGGATGCAGTGGTACTCTCGGATGAAGAGGTCGCAAAGCTCGGGATGTACGGGAAGATCGCGGAGAACCACTACGGAGTCCCGCAGGATGTCGAGTGGGGCATTGTCGGGGATGCCTTTTACATCCTCCAGTCCCGGCCCATCACGACAATCAGTACGAAGAAAAGCGGACAGGACGCATCTGCAGAAAAATCCGGTGCAAAGGAGAGCCACAAGATCCTTGTCCAGGGCCAGGGGGCATCACCCGGGATTGCGTCCGGCAAGGTCGCCATCATCAGGGACGTCAAGGATACCGGCAGCGTGAAAGAGGGGGACATCCTTGTCACCCGTATGACAAACCCGGACATGGTCCCGGCGATGAAGAAGGTCGCTGCCATCGTTACGGATGAAGGCGGGATGACCTGCCATGCCGCGATCGTGAGCAGGGAACTTGGGACCCCGGCGGTTGTCGGGACAAAGAACGCGACATCGTTGCTGAAGCACGGGCAGATGGTCACCGTAGACGGAGAGAGAGGGCTCATCTACGAAGGAGTGATCGAGCAGCCGGTGCAGAAAGAGAAGGGCTCATCACAGCAGGCCGGGATCGGATCGGCGCCGATCATCACCGCCACCAGCGTCAAAGTGAACGTCTCTATCCCTGAGGCAGCGGCGCGGGCGGCGGCAACAGGAGCGGATGGTGTCGGGCTGCTTCGGATCGAGCACCTGATCCTTGGGCTCAACAAGACGCCGGGCTGGTTCATCACAAACCACCGGGAAGAAGAGTTTGTGAGGGAGCTCCATGACGGCATCAAGATCGTGCTCGACGCGTTCCCGGGCAAACCCGTCTGGGTACGGACTCTCGATGCTCCCACTGATGAGTTCAGGAACATGATGGGCGGGGAGAGCGAGCCGCATGAGCACAACCCCATGCTCGGGTGGCGGGGGATACGGCGCGACCTCCAGAGCCCCGACCAGTTCCGGCTACAGGTTGAAGCATTTAAACAGCTCTGGAAGGAGGGGTACGAGAACCTCGGCGTGATGTTCCCCATGGTCTCCCATCCCGACCAGTTCGTGCAGGCAAAGGAGATGATGCGGGGCTGGGGTGTGGATGTAGAGAACGTGACGCTCGGGATCATGATCGAGATCCCAAGCAGTGCGATCCTCATCGAAGACTTTCTCACCGCCGGGATTAAGTTCGCTTCATTCGGCACCAACGACCTGATCCAGTACACGCTCGCCATTGACAGGAACAACGAGAATGTTGCTGACATGTACCAGCCCAAACACCCTGCGGTGCTCCACCTCATCCATAACGCAATCCAGACATGCCGCGAGTATGGTGTGGAATGCTCGATCTGCGGTCAGGCAGGCTCTGACCCCAAGATGGTGGAGTGGCTTGTCGAGCATGGCATTGCAAGCGTCTCGGCAAACATCGATGCGATTGCGAAGATTCGCATGACGGTAGCCCGCACGGAACAAACCATCATCCTTGACGCCGCGAGAACCCGTAATGCTGAATAAAGGGCTGTCAGAAGAAGACCTCTTTTCCTTTTTTAGGCAAAAAAAAGAGGAGGATCTGGACCACAATTATATTCTCAGCTCGATGTGCACACCACCCCACCCGATCGCGGTGAAGGCGCACAACATGTTCATGGAGTCCAACCTCGGCGATCCCGGCCTTTTTCCGGGCACTGCGTCGCTGGAGCACCTGCTCATCCAGCGTCTGGGAACACTCTTTCACCTTCCTGAGGCCGGAGGTTATGCCACATCAGGAGGCACAGAGTCCAATATCCAGGCACTCCGCCTTGCAAGGGAACAGAAAAAACAGGTCGCCTCACCCAATGTGGTGGTGCCGGAATCCGCCCACTTCTCCTTCAAAAAAGCCTGTGATATCCTCTGTCTCGACATGCGGACCGTTCCGCTGGACGGTACCCTGAAAATGGATGCAGAAAAAGCTGCAGAGATCATCGATAAGAATACCATCTGCCTCGTCGGGATCGCGGGTACCACCGAGTACGGTCTGGTCGATCCGATTGCTGACCTTGCCGCTGTCGCATCTGAAAAAGACCTCTTCTTCCACGTCGATGCGGCGTTCGGTGGCATGGTGATCCCCTTCCTTGACCGTTCCATCCCGTTCGATTTTTCGCTGCCCGGAGTCACAAGCATTGCTGTCGATCCACACAAGATGGGCATGAGTACCATCCCATGCGGGTGCCTGCTCACCCGTGCCCCCGATCTGCTCACGACCCTCAACATCGATACACCATACCTCTCGGTCAGAAAGGAGTTCACATTGTCCGGCACCCGTCCTGGCGCTCCGGTAGCGGGTGCACTTGCAGTACTGGATTACCTTGGCGCTGAAGGGATGCGTGCAGTTGTGTCCGGTTGCATGAAGAACACGTGGCGGTTAATTGACGGCATGGAGACGTTCGGAATACAAAGGGCAGTGACACCCGATGTGAACGTGGCCACATTTATCTGCAATGACGTTCCCGGCCGCTGGAAAGTGTCGTGGACCCGCCGGGGACACCTGCGGATTGTCTGCATGCCCCATGTCCACCGCGACCGTGTCGAAGCGTTCTTAAAAGACATTGGTGAGATGTATGCTTGACAGACTGGTTCAGACCCTTGAAACCTGCCCCATGGTACAGAGGGGCGATTATAACTATTTCATCCACCCGATCACGGACGGGGTTCCTGTGGTCGACCCGGCGCTTTTACGTGAAGTCTGCAGCGGCATGGTGAAAATGCTCGACCTCAACAACGTCGACACGATCGTTGTCGTGGAAGCAATGGGGATCCCTATCGGATCCGTCCTGTCGACCATGACCGACATCCCGATGACGATCATGCGCAAGAGAGATTACAAGCTGCCGGGTGAGATCGCTGTCCATCAGGTGACCGGCTACTCAAAGGGGGAACTCTACCTCAACGGGATCAAAAAAGGCGACCGGGTCGTGATCATTGATGACGTTGTCAGCACCGGCGGCACCATGCGGGCACTCCTGCAGGCTCTCGAAATCGCGGGTGCTGGCGTGGTGGATATCTGCATCGCGATCCAGCGGGGTGATCCGGATATCGGGCGCCCGTACAAATCACTTGTCAAAATCATGGTTGATGAAAAGGTGCATGTGGTTGAACGGCACCTCTGACCTTATCAGAACCCTGAAACAAAGGGGGGCAAAAAAGGTCGCCCTCCAGTTCCCCGAGGGGCTGAAGCGGCGGGCGGCAGCGGTCGCAACTGAACTGAAAGATGCGGGATTTGATGTTCTTGTGAGCGGCAATCCCTGCTATGGCGCCTGCGATCTGGCACTTGATACTCTGTCCTTTGCAGATGTCCTCGTCCATTTCGGGCATGCGCCGGTCGATGGCACGGAAAATGTGATCTTTGAGCCGTGTCCGGTTGATTTTGACGTCTCAATTCTTGAGAACGCCGTGCCGCTTCTCAAAGGGGAGACGGTGGGGCTTGTCACCACCGTTCAGCACGCCCATCTTGTCCCGCTGATGGAGACATTCCTCCGGTCGAGAGGAATCGATATTCGTGTCGCTGAAGGGAGCGGACGCGCACCGCACCGCGGGCAGGTGCTCGGGTGCAGTTTTCATGCGGCAAAAGAGACGCATGCAGATGAGATTCTCTTTGTCGGTACCGGACTCTTCCACCCGGTCGGGATCTCACTCGCAATGGATGCACGGGTGATCGCACTCGATCCCTTCACCGGCACAGCACAGGAAGCCAGTGGGGATTCTCTCAAACGCCGGCGCTTTGCGGTGATGGAGCGGGCACGTGGCGCAAAAAGTATCGGGATTATCGTGAGCACCAAGAGCGGGCAGCAGCGGATGGCACTTGCAGAGCGGCTTGCAGGACTTTCTCCCTATGCAGTGATCATCGCGTTGCAGGAGGTCAGCCCGGACGAACTTCTGAACCTCGGGTTTGCCACCTATGTGAACACGGCCTGTCCCAGGCTCGCGTATGACGACCAGATACGATTCCCGGTACCTGTCCTCTCACCACAGGAGTACGAGATCCTCTGCGGCGTGCGGTCGTGGGATGATTACTCTGTTGACGAGATCGCATGAAGTTGAAGCATCTTGAAATGGCGCTTCAGCGCCTGGACGGATTCCCCCACCCGAGGGCAGTGCTCGAGCAGTACCAGACGCCGGCTCCCCTCGCCGCCAGGCTCCTCTACCATGCCCTGATGAAGGGCGATATCGAAGGGAAATCCGTGTGCGACCTCGGGTGCGGCACCGGTATCCTGGCGGTCGGTGCTGCTTTCCTTGGCGCTGCAAAGGTGACAGGCATCGAGATCGATCAGAGCGCAGTCAACGTGGCCGAGGCGAATGCCACCCTTGAAGGGATTGTGGTGAAATTCATCGTTGCCGACGTGCGGGACGCTGCACTTCCCGGACTCATCGGCACATGTGACACCGTGATCATGAACCCGCCATTCGGTGCCCAGCAGGAACATGCAGACCGTCCGTTCATCGATCTTGCGCTGAAGACGGCATCAGTCACCTACGGCATCTTTAATGCAGGTTCGGCCCAATTTATAAAGACCTACACGGAAGGAAGGGCGGAGATCTCCGAAAAGGTCGGCGGGGTGTTTCCCATAAAACGTACCTTTTCCTTCCATACAAAAGATCAAAAGGACATCGAGGTCGAGATCCTACGGTTGAGCAGCAATCGATACATGAACCCCAAAGCGTAAAAAGGACAATTTCCGGACTTGCAGCAGCCCATTTTGTCACCGACATCTACATGCCGGTGCTTCCTGCCATCCTGCCATTGCTCATTCTCAATAACGGGTATACCTACCTCGCTGCCGGGCTCCTGATCACGGCTTACAACGTCACATCCTCCTGTACCCAGCCAGTGCTCGGCTGGCTCTCGGACACAAAAGGACTTACCGTGCAACTGAGTATCAGCCTCCTCATTTCCGCGGTGTTTGTCGCCCTCATGGGCATCGCTCGCAACTACTATGTGATCATGCTCTTTGCCGTGCTTGCGGCACTTGGGCATGCCTGTTTCCACCCGGCGGCGTTAAGCCTGGTCAGTCGTCTCTGCACGAGCGAGAACCGGGGCAGGATCACATCCTATTTCGTCGTGGGAGGGAACCTTGGCTACGCACTCGGTCCCGTCCTTGCCGGTGCGCTTGTCTGGTGGTTTGGCCTTCCCGGGCTCCTTCTTTTGATCTTCCCGGCACTTTTCATGGCGTTTGCCCTGCGGTTCCTGCTGCCGGGGGGAATTGCCGGGGCTTCGGCAGCGCATAGTCTGCCGGACACAAAAAAAGGGGATGCTCCCTCAAAAAAACCTTTTATGATCCTGATGTTCAGTTCCATCCTCCGGGCGTGGGCAATCTTTGCTGCCATCACCTTCCTGCCAATGTACCTCGTCGCACAGGGCTATGATCTTGTTATGGCGAGTGCAATCGTCACTCTCATGCTGCTTGCGGGTGTCGGAGGGCAGATCGCGGGGGGGCACATTTCTGACCGGTACGGGAGAAAGGAATTCATGGTATTCGGGCTTGCGTGCTCAATCCCGGCATTCTACCTCTTTTTTGTGAGTTCGGGCAGTGTGGCTATCATAGCACTTCTCCTTTTTGGCTTTGCACTCTGGTCGACATTCGCCGTCGCTGTCGCCATATCGCACGAACTTCTGCCCCAGAACGTGGGTCTTGCCTCAGGTATCATGCTCGGGCTCGCAATAGGGTTCGGGGGGTTGGGGGTTGCCGTCAACGGGATGATTGCCGACCATTATTCACTTGCCGCAGCTATCGGTACAATCCCGATTCCTATCGCCGGAGCAGTGCTCCTCATGATTGTGCTTCCCTACCCATGGAAATCGTTGAAATCTCTTCGATACCAGACCAAGAGACCCTGAAAACATCAATAGACTTAATACATTAAATTCAGAAGAAAATACTAGAGGTATGTATATGGATAAGGCAGGAATCGGAGCGTTACTTGTCGGGATTATTCTCCTGGTCCTTGGCGTTTATGCAATCTGGATATTCCTTCCCGATGCGATAACCGTCGTGAAAGGGCTCATCGGCATTGTTGGTCTGCTCATCGGTCTGATGCTGATCGTCTTTGGCATCCTGATCATAAAAGAGTGAAAACAGAAAAAAGGATTTCCTTCTTTTTATTCTAAACCTTGACAACAAGGCAGTGCGATCCCGCGGTTTCAATTACCGGTTCCGTCTTTTTTAAAAAAGAATTCGTCAAATGCCTTCGGGACACCCGACGCAGGGATGTAATCATGGGAGAAGATAATGCCCCTGAGAGTCATTCGTGAGGAGAAGAATTCGAGGCGCGTTATTGTGCTCTCGTATGTATCGACTTCGAGATTCACACGGGAGAAAGATTTGGCACTTGAGAGATTCAACCAATCAGGGGATATTCCCAAGTGGATTTACTTTCATCGTGAGGTTTACCTTACCAAACTCCCCATCAAATGCAAATTGAAAATTTCCGCTCTTCAGAATTTCGAGATGGTTTGACCGATCCATTGAACGTGTTTTCCCATACCCGTCTTCCGCAATAATGTTCCCGGTGTCCTTGTCCCTGACAATAACAGTAAACCAGGTATCTTCAAAGGGGCGGGTAACGGTAATATTTTGTTTGTAATACGTTGATTTCATTTTATATTCAATATATTTTATATCGGTAACATTGAAGGGGGTAATAGTATAATCGATAATGAGCGGTGGATTGACCAGGTTAAAGGAAACATTCGGGAAAGCCTGGGTCAGGTTCTGGTTGGTAAGTGAATATATAGTGATAAAATCGTCATAGGACCTGCGAGAAACATCCGGCTGAAGAAGTTCACGTGACTCAGTCACCTGCGGAACAGGGGTCTCGATTGTCACATAGGTTGTGATGAGATTGTCCGCTTGTTTTAAGGAGGGTGTCGGGGGAATTGTTGTGGCGGACGGGGTGGGTGCACGAATCTGAATTGGGGTGACAGGAGTGGTTGTAGTCGTTGGAGTTTTTAAAACCAGTGACGGTACGGGTTCACCGGCACCCTGGCCGGCGGCACTGGTCTGATACGGGGATCGTGAGGCAATATCCAGGATCATGGTTGTATTTATTGCAAGTATAATAAAAATAAGACCGACAAGGAATTTGATTAAATGTTCATCCATATCCATACATCATCTTCCCTGTTATTTATCGATTTTTCACGGGAATTTCACATGGGAGGAGTAATCTGGCATGGATACCCCCCGCAGGAACACGATCGTACCCGCACGTGGTCATGCTGGTGCTGAGCCAAAACCTTAGTTCAGATTCGCTGGCATAGTACCAGTGAGAGTTCCTTCCGGCCGGTATGCAGATATTCCCTATACCTGCCACCTGGCGGAACCGGGGAAACTCACCCAGCTCGGTGATGCGCAGATCCGGTCTTCTTACCGGGTGTCCTGCACAGTCTGCACCAAGTTTTTCCTGTCTGCCTGTTCCGGCTATGGATATTTGCATCAGCACCCTTAAAAAACCAGTTCATCTGCCATTACCTTCCTTGTTCCATCAGCGGAGTCCGTCACCATGATGACCCGTTGTGCGTCGGGGACTTCTTTTTTAGTAAAAGAGATGATCCTTCCTTGATTCTGAGGGGTTCATGGAACGTGCACTCGTTTCAGGTCGGTTTGTCAATGAGCTTATGGCGGATTCTTTATGTAAGCAAAAATTATTCCTGCAGAGATCAACACCGCCCCAAGAACCAGTACAGACCATTCCTGCTGGAGAAGCAGAAATATACACAGGAAAATGCCCAAGACGGGGATGACCGGAATTTTTCTGATAGTAAAGGGAATCCGGAAGGGCCGCGAAACCTGCGGAGTCCGGAACCGGAGAGCGATCACAGCCCCGTTAATCACGATGAAGGTGATAAAGAGGGTAAAGTTGGTTACGTTTGCCACAAATGCAATGTCGCCTGAGAAAACAAATACCATCGAGAGGAATGAACAGAGGAGGATTGCAGACAGGGGAGTCCTCCTCGTCGCATGCACCATCGAAAACCATCGTGGCAGTACCCGTGAGCCCGCCATACCGTACAGGATCCGTGAGGAGGCATACATCGACATCAATACCGTGTTCCCGGTTGCAAAAAGCGCGATCACGGATATCAGGATCGCTGCACCCGGGCCAGCTGTTCCGGCTGCGATATCGGCAAATGGAGCATCTGATGCACCCAGATCCTTCCAGCCAAGAACCGAAACTGCAGAGATTGCCACAAGAATATAGATGATGACACTGATCGCAAGAGCGAGGATCAATGCTTTCGGGACGGTGGTCTCGGGACTGCGGGTTTCCTCAGAGAATTTCACCATCGATTCGAACCCCTGGTATGCAAAAAAGATGAGAGCTGATGCTGCAAACAGTCCGGAAATCCCGTGAGGCATCTCAAAATAATCAACACTACCCCACGACGGAATACCAACCGCGATAATGATGGCAAGCCCGGACACCTCGATGAAGGTGGAGATGATCGCGATCCACGCTGTTTCCCTTACCCCGTAGCCGAGGACAAGCGTCAGGACGATGATGAGGGCGACGGCGGAAATCAGGACCGGGATGCGGGTCATGTTGAAGAGATATCCGGCAAAACCCAGCGACACAGTCGCAGCAGCCAGAATGCCGGAGAGCAGGACCAGAAAACCTACAATAAAAGCAAGCCGTTTGCTGAATGCATGTACCACATATTCATACTCTGCCCCGGCTTTCGGGAACATCGAAGAGAGCTCCGCATAGCTCATACAGGTAAAAACCGCAATAATCGCCGAGATGATGAAGGCGAGCCAGAGAGCATTCCCGCTCAGTGCCGCTCCCTGACCGATAAGCACGTAAATACCGGCACCAAGGATGATGCCCACACCCGAGAGCGTGATCTCAAAAAGCCCGAGCTCCCTCTTGAGAGAGAGAGATTTCTGGAGAACGGGCTTTTTGGGGGGCACGTGATCGTGATCAGTAGAACCCGGTACAATAAAAAATGAAAGGCCATAGTTCCCTATATGGTATCCTTGTTCCGTGAGAATAATCTGAACACAACGGGTACGGTAAAATCCAGACATTGGTTTTGCGGTGCCTTGTGGTTCGGATTTCACTACGAACAGATATGAAAAAGGAGGGACATAGATGATTATAGCAATCCGAGGCTGAATGCGGCATGAATTTTATCCGGATCGCCATCATTGGCATATTAATACTGACCTTTGCAGTTACTCTTCTTGCCTACCCGCATATGCTCGATTCTGTCCCTTCCCACTGGAACGCAGCCGGTACCGTGGACGGTGAGCTTCCGAAATTCTGGGGACTCGTTATCGTCCCCACCCTCATGATCGGGTTAACCGCCCTGTTTACAGTTCTCCCGCGGATCGATCCGCTCCGGAAAAATTACGAAAAATTCAGGGATTATTACGAGGGGTTTATCCTCGTCTTTGCAGCGTTCCTCTTCTTCATCCAGCTGCAGATCATCCTCTGGGGTATGGGGACGCAGGTGAGCCCCAACCTCACGATGCCCGTCTTGATCGGGATTCTGTTCATATGCATTGGTTTTCTGACAGAGCATGCCGAGCCGAACTGGTTTGTCGGCATCCGCACCCCGTGGACCCTGAGCAGTGAGAGGGTCTGGAAAAAGACCCACGAGCGGGGTGGTACACTCTTCAAGCTGGCAGGGATGGTGAGCATGATTGGTGCAATTGCAGGGGTCTATGCGTGGCTGTTCATCATTGTCCCTGCTCTTGCCGTCGCAGCCTATACGGTTGTGTATTCGTACGTGGAATTCAGAAGAGAGCAGGACAAAGGGACACCGGAGTGAGGGATTTCCGGAGTGACCGCAAGTGACCCGGATCCCATTTTCAGGTACCGGTTCTATGGGTACAGAATCCGGAGTATGAAGATCTGAGGGAACGATGAATCTGTCTTTTTTGCCAAACACAGCCTTTTCGGACTCACAATTTGTCCGGATTTTCAGGTTCATCGCTCCGATTAATGTTCGTCAACACAACGAATGTTAACTTGTCCCCTACTTTATCTACGTATGACTTTACCTACCCCCGGGGTTCTTTTGGAACGATGCGATCTCTTCTGGTTCATGAGACGAGGAGGAAATATGATCGTGGATCTGTACCATTTCCTTGTCTTCAGCTCCCTGCTGCTGTCCCTCCAATGCGTGGCGATGGCCTACGTCTCCTGCATCATCCAGCAGGTACACTGGAGCCCATTGATGACGGTCATCCCGTTCCTCGTTGCTTTCTCTATCTATAACCTCAACCGGAAGACCGACGAAGACGAGGACGCGATCAACCGGCAGGACCGCTATACCTTTACGAAACGATATGAAATCCCCCTGTTTTACGCTACCCTTCTCTCTATTGCACTCGCGCTCGCTCTATCCGCCCTCCATGGGATCCTGTCACTGCTGGCTACCGCAGCGCCATTCCTCTGCGGCATCCTTTACAGTTTCCGCTGGCTCCCAAAGAGAACCGGCTACCGCCGGCTGAAGGAGATCCCCGGAGTGAAGAATATCGTTGTCGGATTCGCCTGGGCGATCTTCCTCTCATTCCTGCCGGTCTTTCTCACCAATGGCATGCCGGATTCCAGAACAGCTATCACATTCCTGTTATTCTTCCTGTGGGGCTTCATGGCGTCGATGATCCCTGATATCCGGGACAGGGACGGGGATGCCCGTGTCGGCGTGAGGACGATCCCGGTGATCTTCGGGGAGGCACGGACAAAGACAATCCTCACTCAGGCACTCCTCGTCCTTGGGGTGCCTGCAGTCCTCTTCAGCTTCCTCTTTCTGCCGCCATTCACGACCGTGCTGCTCATAGCCGCAAACGTGTATTCCCACGGTTGCGTATATCTGCTCGACAGGATCCGGATGCGGGATTTTGTGGCTGATGCACTTTCTGATGGACAGTACATCTTTTTCGTATTTGTGATCATCATCGTAACATCACTGCATCTATGGACGACAGGGGTCTGATTGTCCGGCTTTTTTAACAAAAGAAAGACAAAAATCCCCGTTTTATCCTCCGGCCGGGAAAAAAACAGAATCAAAATTTATATACTTTTCACCTAATCGTTATATGATGGAGCCTCTCGAGGTTTATCATAAAACCTACAAGCTGATCCAGTCTGTTTATTCTTCACGATTGAAGGTCCAGATTTTACTTTCGGTTGCCCAGGGTCCAAAACTGCTTTCAGAACTCCGGGATGTCACCGGGAGCACCTCCCAGGCGATCATCCCGAAAATCCGGGGTCTCGAGCGCCTGTCCCTCATCGAGCCATGGGAACATGGTTACGCCATTACACCTGTCGGCAGGATCCTTGCTACCAAGATCGGGGACTTCATTATGACGATCGGGGAGCTGATGCAGCACCGGGAATTCTGGGCAAACCACGATATCGAGGGGATCCCCCAGCCGTTTCTCAGTCACATCGGGGATCTCTTCGGCTCCGAAGTGAAATTTGATACCACTGAGGATATGTTCCATGTCTATTCCCATTTTGTCACTATCCTCCAGCAGGCGAAATTCATCCACGGGATCTCCTCGGTCATGAGCACCGCGGTGGCAGATGTGCTCTCCGAGCGCATCATCAATGGTATCCCGGTCGAACTTGTCGTGAACCGCAGCGTGGCGGAAGGCCTGATGCAGGAGCCGTTTTTGAGCAAAATCCAGAGGCTCAAGCCGTGCGAGCATTTCAAGATCTGGATTGTTGATGAACATCTCCACCTCGGCATCACCGTTACCGATAAACACCTCTCCCTCGGCCTCAACAAGATGATCAATGCCGTCTATGACAGTTCTGCAGACATGTACAGCAGTGATAAAAGAGCCCTGGAATGGGCGGAAAGGTTGTTCCAGTACTACCGGGACCGTGCGGTTCTTCTGGAATTTAAATAACAGGCACTTTTACTCAAGGAAAAAGATCATCCAAGGGACGCGCGTACCTCAGTGTACCATGGTACGTGTGCCGGCGTACCTGCTGGTTTTTTAACGAGCCCAAGTGTTGCCTGAATGTTTTAGCCGCTTTTACCTGTTTTTCATGTATTCAAACATCTTCGGGAAAAAAATTTTCCATCAGATTCTGATAAAAGCCCTCGGGTTGTCTATTAATCCGATCCAATCTTGGTAATATCCTCCGCCTTCCTCCAGAGCCGCTCCTGAACCGACCGATCGTACGTCAGTGCGGATGAACGGACTGGTTGCTGGTTGTCGAAATATTGTCCCGACACCCCGGCCACATCCGGAGAAACCGCAAGGTGTACTGAGGTGAGGGCACCCTGTTCGGGAGTGACCCCCGGCATTCCGGGAAACGCCGACCTGAGCATCTTTGTATTGACGACGCCGGGGTGAAGGCAGTTTGCGGTGACGCCGGAACCGTCAATATTTTGTGCAAGCAGGTAGGTGAACACGATATCCGCAAACTTCGAGCGTGCATAGGTGTCCCACGGATCATAGTGCCGCTCTCCCTGCAGGTTGTCCCAGTCAAACCGGTCCACGTCCTCGTGGGCGCTTGATGCGACCGAGACGATGCGGGACGGTGCGCTCTTCTTCAGCAACGGGAGCAGGGAGTGGGTAAGGAGGAAAGGGGCAAGGTAGTTTACGGCAAAGGTCATCTCAACACCGTCAGCGGTGACCCGCCTGACCTTCTCATAGGTCCCTGCGTTATTGATCAGGACGTCAAGCCGGGTATAGTGCGATAGAAAATCTTCGGCCAGCTGCCTGACCTGTTGTTGTTCAGAGAGATCCGCGATAAGGAGATCCGGCCCCTCACTGCCGGTCTTCTCCTTTAGCTCCGTTTGCACGTTCTGCCCTTTCTTTGCATTCCTGCCATGAATAATTACCTCGGCATCACGGGACAGGAGTGCAGTTGCCGTCGCCTTCCCGATTCCATCCGTGGAGCCTGTAACAAGGATGATGGGGTGTGCCATAGGGGCATCTTTCTGGATTGGGAGGGATGAACCTTTCGGATACTGATACAGATGTCACGCAGGCCACGAACCTGCCGTATCGCAGAACCGAAATGATGACATATTTTTTTTTAAGCGTTCGCTCTTAATAAAAAATCTCTTAAAACAGCATCCGTATAAGGAAGGAAGGTGATAGCAGCTTGGTATGGTTCCCGAGGACTCGCGTACCTCAGTACAACATGATACGTTTGCCGGCTTAACTGCTGGGTTCGGAAGACATGATTGAGTGGAAAATCAGTTCTATCACAATAATACCATTATGTTATACCTAATTCTTTATTACTTCCCAACTGAAATGATACTTTGAAATGGCGTTAGTTCATAGCAAGCACGAAACACAATGGATAACAATTTCACTAGATGAATATGAATCATTGAACAGGACAATTGAAGTGCTTACTGACAAAGATCTCATGGCCCAAATAAAGAGAGGGCAACACAAAAGTGTCAAATCGCGCGATTTTGAAGAAGTAGCGAAAGAACTCGATATCTAAAACTCATCCTTATGTTTTATCGCTTCGATATAAACGATATTATTTACAAAATCTATAGTATATATTATCCTGAAACTTTTCTCAAAATAGAGTTCCCAATATCCATGAAGAGGGGTCCTCAATGGCTTTCCATGACGTTCTGGGTCTTCGTTTAATTTCCTTATCTTTTTTACAAAGTGACGTTGTATGTTCTTATCGTATTTGTCCAACCACTCCCCCGCGGGTTCCTTGATACGGATATTATAAACACTCATTGTGTTTTATCCTCCGGACTAAAAACCCGAAGTAACTTGATCAACAGTTCAATATCCTCTTTCACCCAATCTTTAGGCAATAGAATGCTGGCTTTTTTACCAGACGTTGTTCGGATTTCAAATTTAAATACATCTGAATCCTGTTTTCCTGATTCATCTTGTGCAGTATTTGTTTTATTGGGTGACGGTGGAGCAGGTTCTTTTTTCTTTTCTGTTGTCTGATCATCATCTGACGATTGTTGTTGACTCGATGCAGACTCAGTTTCAGGAGTTGACGGAAGAAGCCGATTATTTTGATCCAAAACACCTGCAAATTTTGCACTTGACATAAAAGCATTTACAGCAGTGTCTAATGCATTCCGAGCAATGCCAAGACTGTAAAGAATGTTTTTCAATATATCCGCGTTCGGCAGGATGGTTTCGTTATACCTTTCAATGATTTTTTGATAAACCTGAGGGGTTTTAAACGCATCAATGAACAATTTTTTTCGTTGTTCCTCACCATCAGGAGGATACAATATTAAAGTTCCTATCTCTGTAGGTGTGATTCCAGTGTCTGTTTTTTTTATAAGGCCAAAGATCTCTGCACTGCTTGTGAGGTATTTGTATCTCTTATTCTCTGGTGTAGAGACCTTCATTTTTGATAAGACGGATTCAACGGGTGCTTCCTTTTTGCCACCAATGGTATGTACCATCCTTAAAAATTCTACACACTCTTCCAAACTATACGCGGGATACCTTACGCTCTTCTCTCGACTTTTTTTCGCGGAAGGGTCGGAAGAGGTTTGATTCTCATTTTCGGACATAACATCACCAACCTACATATGATGTAGGATCAAATAAACTTATCGTTATATATGACAAATATAACATTACCTTGTTGCACTCCATGCATTTGGAATAATTTACGACTGATGATATAGGTTTGAGCGGTGATTACGATATCACCCATATTGCACAAATGTAATTTATTGAAATCAAATAAAGGAATCGAAAATCTAGATAATAATCTTTACAGGCATAATGTTACAGCAATTCAAGGAAAAGAGTGATGGAAGAAAGTTGTAGTATTAAGTGAAAATATGCTTTCCCTCGCAACATATATCATTATTTTCTATCACATTCTTCATTTAAATGTACAAAACATTTCCAAATACCGGAATACAAGAAAGATCCCTGCCGTTTGATATGATTAAAAAAAATTCAAAGAACATAACGCATTCGTCTGTTCGTTTAATTGTAAAAAATTATAAGAAATGAAGGTATTCAACAAATAACTGTTATAGTTACATAATATGATTTTATGAAATTCACCGTAACGTTCGTATGTTTATTTGAAAGGGCTTGAAATAAGAAAAATAGTATCCATCATTCAGGCCGCGGACCTGACGGTATCCGGAAAAACGATACGATAACATAACGGGAGCTTTCGCTCTTTGATAAACATTACAATAATAGGCTCTGTAGAAATCCTATTCTAAAACAAAAATTACCGACGACCGAAAGATCTAAGGTACAGCGTCTCCTTACCTTGTTATGCGCACAAAATGTAAGGAGACA
>Ga0315285_10000868_pt1 | contig 31553 bp, 20 predicted proteins | sample YL17G09_36_MG_FD_203698 | JGI IMG/M metagenome (GOLD analysis project Ga0315285, IMG submission 203698) | Sediment microbial communities from Yellowstone Lake, YNP, Wyoming, USA - YL17G09_36 | ecosystem: Environmental > Aquatic > Freshwater > Lake > Sediment | place: USA: Wyoming | collected...
ACTGCCCGCGGCGGAGTGCCCGGAGGGAAGGGGTCTGGCCAAGGGAAAACCGGGAGAGCAAACCAGGGTCTGGACTCAGGGCCAGACGGACCTGAATGCAGCGCTGGACCGGATACGCAAGGCGCGAGCCTGCGTCAGAACCCAAGGCAAGAGCCCGGTGCGGTAGTGCCGCACGCCGGGATCCGTGCGGGGGGCACGGGGCAACCCGTGTCCCTACCGCGACCGGCTGGGACGGATAAGTGCAGGCGAGGGGTGGGCGAGCTTGGGGGAGGGATTGCGGATTTCGGATTGAAACAACAAGAAGCGGAGCGCGGTGAACCGCAACTAAAGAAGGGTAGCGGTTGGTTCAAGAGAAGGGACCATTTTCTGTTGCCACTTTTTCTGGCTTCGTGAGACTGGTCGGGGTGCCACTGGTATGATCGAGGGGATCCTCACGCCTTGCCATCATGCGACGGAAACAAGGGCATTAGTCTGCGTCTGGCAAGGCTCAGGATGACAGGCTTTGATCTTGGTTTTCTCCGCAAAATAGCGCTGACACAGATCTTCTTCGCTCAGGATGGCACTCCGGCCGGTTAGTAGTACAAAACATCAGGGCCGCAACGAATGAAGCCGTTCGGGATCGCGTTGGCGGCCTGTTCGCTCTATGTGCTGCGATTGAAACCGCCGCGACGACCGCTGAGGGGCCGACTTCGGCGAAGTCGGGGTGCGTTAGATGGTGTCTTCGGGGTCGATATCGTGTACTTCGGGTTGGATGTCGGTTCGGCTTTTGATGTATGGGCCGGTGATCATTTCCTCGTAGCCCATTCCGGGTCCGACCATGGGGTAAACGCTGGCGTCGCGGTCGATACGGACTTCGAGGAATGCGGGTTCTTTGAAGTCGATAAATTCTTTAAGGGCCTGAGGCAGTTCGCGGCGGTTCTCGATACGTCGTGCGAACTGGTAACCATCGGCTTGAGCGGCTTTGACGAAATCTTTCTGGCGGTGGTCTTTTTCGGTGCCGGAGAATCTTCTTCCGAAGTAGAGCCGCTGCCATTGGAGTACCATGCCGTCGCCGCGGTTGTTGAGTAGGAGGAGTTTGATGGGTACGCCGTACGCGACGGCGGTGTCCATTTCGCCGATGTTCATCCGCAGGCTTCCGTCGCCGTCGACGTCGATGACGATTTTGTCTGGCCGGCCGATCTTTGCGCCGATGGTGGCGGGGAGGCCGAAACCCATGGTTCCCATGCTGCCGGATGTGATGAACGATCGTGGCTGGTGGAAATCGAAGTATTGTGCGGCCCACATCTGGTGCTGCCCGACGCCGGTGCAGACGATGGCGTCGCCGCGTGTGATTTTGTTGAGTTCTTCGAGTACTTCCTGGGGCTGCAGGAGGTGGCTGTTATGTTCGTAATCGAGGGGATGTTCTTTTTTATATTTGTTGACGAGCTTGACCCATTTTGAGAAGTCGCGTTTGAAATTTGCGCCGGCGTCGGTGAGGTCCTGGAGTGCGGTTCGTGCGTCTCCGACGAACGCCCAGTGGGGTTGTTTGACCTTGCCGATTTCGGCGGCGTCGATGTCGATATGAGCGATTTTGGCGTTGGGTGCGAACGTGGCGACTTTTCCGGCGACCCGGTCGTCAAACCGTGCGCCGACGGCGATGAGGAAGTCGCAGTCTTCGACGGCGTAGTTGGCGTAGGCGGTTCCGTGCATACCGAGCATACGGAGTGAGAGTTGGTGTGTGGTGTCGACGCAGCCGATGCCCATGAGTGTGGTGACGACGGGGATGTTAAAGCGTGCAGAGAATGCGCGGAGTTCTTTTGAGGCGTTTGCGTTGATGATGCCGCCGCCGGCGTAGAGGAGTGGTTGGTGGGACTTTGCGAGCATCTGGAAGAATGTTTTTGCGTCGTGGTCGGAGATACGGGATTCGCTGAGGGATTTCTGGCGGAGTTCGTAACCTTTAAGTTCGAGCAGGCCTTCTCCCTGGTAGGGTCCGACGAAGTTTTGGACGTCTTTGGGTACGTCAACGACGACGGGCCCGGGGCGGCCGGCTCGTGCGATGGCAAAGGCGGTGCGGAGGGTGGCTTCGATTTTGGTTTCGTCGGAGACGAGGAATACGTGTTTGGCGGTGGCGCTCATGATGTTGAATACGGGTGCTTCCTGGAAGGCGTCGGTGCCGATGCAGTGGCGGGGTACCTGGCCGGTGACGAGTACGATGGGTATGGAATCGGCCATGGCGTCGCGGATGGGTGTGACGCAGTTGGTGGCGCCGGGGCCGGAGGTGCAGAGGAACACGCCGACTTTTCCTGTGGCGCGGGCATAGCCGGACGCCATGAACCCTGCGCCCTGCTCGTTTACGGGCACGACGAGGTGGAGTTGCCGGCCGGGAGTTTTGTTTTCGTTGTAGCGGAACAGGGCGTCGTAGGTGGGGAGTACCTGGCCGCCGTTGTACCCGAAGATGGTATCAGCGCCTTCGTCTGCGAATACCTGGATGATCATGTCTGCGCCGCTCATCATTTTGCCTGCGAGCGGGTGTTTTGGCTTTTTTTTCGTAGTCATTATGGCTTCCTGGCCTTTTATGTCTTTTCGCCGTATGGATACCGGCCTATGGGCCGGCCGGTTTGGGCACATTGGCGATCCCGTAAGGGTAGCGTCTTGCGGGGCCGGTTTCAAGCTTTGGAGCGGGTACAGTGGCCGGCGTATTTGGTAAAAGGGATTGGCTTGACAGGCCGGCCCGCGGAACGCCGGTAGTAATTTTAGCATGAAAACGGCGGCGGGGGTCAAGCGGGGCTGGAGGAAAGGACGAAGGATGAAGGACGAATGATGAGTGCGGAATGATGAATGATGAATATAAAGAAGCAGGGGCGGAGAAAAGCAGAGAAACGGAGAGCGGCGTGGGTGTAGACATCCGTGCTCAAGTGATGACCTTTGATGGGAGGCTTCTGGTTTGGAGGGCGCGGGCTGGAAGACCGCGCCTTGTAAAACATTTCTTGGTAGATCATTGGGGGATGAGCCAGACTTCTGTGAGCATGGATGAGTAGCGCCAGTTGATTCCGGGTTCGTTGGGTGGATCGAAGGTTAGGCGGAGGGCGTCGTCGCCGGTGAGTTGTGTGGGGACGTGGAATTTTTTGAATTCGCCGGTTACTTTACGGAATCGTCGGCGGGGAGGCCGAGTTTTTTGTATAGGGCGCGGCGGCCCTTTTTGTCCGAGTCGAGGACGGCCTTTGCGAATTGGGCCACTTCGGGGGCTTTTGCACGGGGTACGACGACCACGCCGTCGCCGTCGGCGACGATGACGTCGCCGGGCTCGACGAGAACTCCGCCGCAGACGACGGGGAGGTTGACGGATTCGATTTCGTTTCGGCCGGGCCGGATGCCGCGGCCGGGCTTGCGGAGGTACAGGGGCATTTTTTCGGCGGCGACTTCGTCGGTGTCACGGGCGGTGGCGTCCGTGACGACGCCGACGCAACCGCGGGCGCGCCAGGCCATGATGTTGTTGGAGCCGATGGAGCCGACGTCGGCGTCGGGAGCTTCGTCAAAGATGAGGGCGGTTCCCGGCCGAATCAGTGGTGCAAACGGCTCCGGGGAGAGTTCGGAGTACCATTTGTCGACCCAGTCATTGAATGGTTTGGCGTCCATGGCGGGTGCGTGTGGTTTGTTGGTGGGCACATAGCGGACGGTAAGGGCGATGCCGATGAACCGGTGGGTGAAATGTTCGGTATCGCGCCAGACGGGGTGTATTTCGGGGTCCATGATGCCGACGTTGGTCAAGCCGACCTTGTCCATTGCGTCGACGACGTCGGTGACGCGCAAGCCGTTGAACAGGGCGAGGACGGCGGCATCATCGTCGGGGGAGTAGGCTTTGGTGGGGATGAACCGGCGGCCTTGCCAAAGCTGTTCGTGTTTGGGCTGTTCGGCGAAGGTAGCAGGTGCGATGAGGTACAGCGCCACCAGCCCGAGGGTGAATAGGATGGAATGTCTTGAATCGTTTTTCATTTAGCCTGCCCCTTCTTTTGGTTGATCCGGGCGGCATTATATGCCATGTGCGGGCGAAGGGAAACAGGCGGGAGGGTCGAGAACGGAGGCTGGAGGAAAAACCAGGCGAGGGTTGGAAAAGGCTCAGGGACCAACACGGACGGGCACGGACGAACACGGACGGATGTGGGGCAGCGGAGCCGCAAGTGAAAACCGGGTTTTGGGTTTGGGGTTTTGAAGGATGAAGGATGAAAACCGAGATTTTTTGGGAAGACCTCTTGCGAAAAGCAGGGACAGACACGATTTTCAAACTGCCAAAAATCGAGTCAGTCCCTGTTTTTCGCTTTGTGTATCATACGTCGCCGCATTTGTGGATCCGTGTACTTAGTACTCTTGTTCGTAAATTTGGTGACGTATTCATGCTGCGAAAAGCAGGCGAAAAGCAGGGACAGACACGATTTTCAAACTGCCAAAAATCGAGTCAGTCCCTGTTTTTCGCTTTGTGTATCATACGTCGCCGCATTTGTGGATCCGTGTACTTAGCCTTTGTCTGGCAGGGCTCAGGATGACAGGCTTTGGGGTAGGCTCATGATGACAGGCTTTGATTTTAGTTTAGCGTAGCAAAAAAGCCCGCGGGGGGGCTTCCCCCGCTGCGGATGACATGCTCTGACTTTGGGTTTTGATGCGAAACGGCCTTTGAGAGCAGCGAGTTGATTCTGAGGCGGGTTTGACTGGGGTAGTGGAATTATGTTACGCTTGATAGTTGCCGTTATTGCGGCAAAATTCTCTTTCAAGGAGGTAATTTGTAGACAATGACAGATGAAACCATGCAACCGAACATCGAATCAGCGGGCGAAGGGCGGGGAACCGTTCCTGATCAAGGCGCCGTTGGTTTGAACAACCCGGACGACGAGCTGTTTTCGCAGGAGACTTACTCGCAGGAAGAGATGGAGCAGCTCTACGCCCAAACTCTGCAGAACTTTACGGAAGGCGAGGTAGTCCGCGGCACGGTGGTTGAAATCGGGCCGGACCGGGTGCTTGTAGACATCGGCTACAAGAGCGAAGGGGTGGTGCCGACGGAGGAGTTTCCGGATCCGGGCAGCGTGCAGGTTGGGGACACGTTTGACGTGTACATCGAGCAGCCCGAGGCGGAAGACGGGATGCCGGTGCTTTCGAAACTGAAAGCGGACCGGATCAAGAACTGGACGTACATTCAGCGGGTGTACGAGGAAGACGGGGTGATTGAAGGGCGTATCGTGCGTCGGGTGAAGGGTGGGCTGAAAGTGGATATCGGCATCGATGCGTTCATGCCGGCGAGCCAGCTTACGTGGCGGCCGACGGGTGATCTGGAGCGTTACATCGGGGAGACGATGGATCTGAAGATCATCAAGCTGACGAAACGGCGCCGGAACGTCGTGGTGAGCCGTCGCAAACTGCTCGAGGAGCAGCGTGCGGGCGAGAAGAGCCGGTTGCTTGCGACGCTGGAGGCGGGCCAGGTTATCCGGGGCGAGGTGAAGAACATCACGGATTTCGGCGCGTTTGTTGACGTGGGCGGGATCGACGGTCTTCTGCACGTGACGGACATGTCTTGGGGCCGGGTGAAACACCCGAGCCAGGTGGTGAGCGTTGGGCAGAAGATCGAGGTGGTGGTTCTGAATTTCGATCCGAGGACGGAGCGGATCAGCCTTGGCCTGAAGCAGAAGACGGAGAACCCGTGGAAAACGGCGGCGGGCCGGTATCTGGTTGGCGGCGTAACGCGCGGGCGTGTGGTGAGCATGACGGATTACGGCGCGTTTGTGCAGCTTGAGGAAGGCATCGAGGGCATGGTTCACGTGAGCGAGATGAGTTGGACGCGGCGGGTCCGCCACCCGAGTGAGCTTGTTGCGCTCGAGCAGGAAGTGGACGTGATGATCCTGAGCGTGGATCCCGATGCGGAGAAGATCGCACTGGGCATCAAGCAGACGACGCCGAACCCGTGGACGGAAATCAGCCAGAAGTACCCGGTGGGTTCCGTGGTGAAGGGCATAGTCAGGAACATGACGGATTACGGCGCGTTCATCCAGATCGAGGAAGGGATCGACGGGCTGCTTCACGTGTCGGACATATCGTGGACGAAGAAAGTAGCGCATCCGTCGGAGGTTCTGGAGAAGAACCAGGAGATCGAGGTGAAGGTGCTGAGCATCGACCCGGCGAACGAGAAGATCAGCGTGGGGTTGAAGCAGCTTGAACGGGATCCGTGGATGCTGGTTGTGGAAAGCACGCCGATTGGTTCGCACGTGGAGGTCGAGATCGCGAAGCTGGTGAGTTTTGGCGCGTTTGCGCGGCTCGAGAACGGGATCGAAGGGCTGATCCACGTCAGCGAGATCTCGCCGGACCGGGTGCAGAAGCCGGAAGACGTGCTTGCGGTGGGCGACAAGGTGATGTGCAAGGTGATCGGGATTGACGCGGTTGAACGGAAGATCGCGTTGAGCATCCGGGAATATCAGCGGGATCTGGAAGTGAAGGCGCATGCGGACTACGGCAAGAGCGGAGCCGACCAGCCGATCAATATTGGCGATGTGCTGGGCGATGCGGTTCCGCGGAGCATGTTCCAGGCCGGCAGAAGCCTTGCGGACGCCGCCAACGAACTGATGGCCGCGGTGAACCGGGCCGGAAAGCCCGAGGAGCCGGCGGAGCCGGAGCCGGAGACGCCGGAAGAAGAGAAAAGAGAAGAGTAACGCCGACAGGCGTGATTGAACGTAGAAGCGCCGCTCATTTTGGGTGGCGCTTTTTACGTTAATATGAGTTATAATGCTTTTCGATGGTGAAAAACCGCACAGGTGCCATGGGGGCATGCGCGTGTGGAAAAAGGGGTCGGGGCGCTGGCTTGACCAACGGTCGGGGTAGTAACAAGGAGTTGGACGCATGCCGAGCCTGCTCGTGTTTACGGCATCAGAGAAAACGGCCGGGTTGGTGGAGAAGGTTTGCGCGGAAAGCGGCTGGACATGTCGCAGGATTTCATCCGGGGGCGGTTTTGACGGTGGCGCGGCAGATGTGGCGGCGGAAGCTGTGGTTGTGGATTTGGAGAATCCATTGGAGGGTGGGGACGAGGTTACGCGGGCGATCGCAGGTCGTTCGCCATTCATGCCGCTGATTTTCGTGAACAAAGAGCACACGCCGGCGGACAATTTTGGGGACGGGCTGAGGTATTACATTGACCCTGCGCACATCACGGACCTCGAACACATCCTGATCTCGCTGTCGTGCGGGTTTCCGTCGGGCGACCTGATGTCGCCGGGGAGGCCGGATACGCGGGGTGTGCCGCGTGTGCTGATCGTGGACGACAACCTGGAGCTGGCGAACCTGATCGAACGGAGCCTGAGGGCGTTGGAACGGTTTGACGTTCGGGTGACGGGTTCGGGGTTCGAGGCGGCATCGATCCTGCCGATGTTCCAACCGGACGTGGTGGTGATTGATCTTGTACTGGACGACATGGACGGGCGGGAAGTATGTTCTTTTATCCGAAACCATCAGGACCTGAAGAAGACGCGCATCATCGGGGTGTCGGGTTATTTGCCGGAAGGGCGTGTCTTGGAGAAGGAGCCGCTGTTTGACGTGTTTCTGGAGAAGCCGTTTCGGGTGAAGGATGTTGTTGATCGGATTGTGGAACTGGTGCAGAGTTGAAATAGGGCCCGGAAGATGTATCGGGGGCGGGTTTGGGGTTCAGGTTGTGAGTTCGGCGAGGGTTTGCCTGGTGAGGGCGTCTCGTTCGGGGAGTTTTCCGGAATCGATTGCGGCGGCGTATTGGGTGAAGGTATCGCGTGCCGCATCTTTTCCGATGGCGCGGCCGAATGCGTCGTAGAGCATGCGGGGGTCTTCGGGGGCGAGATAAAACCGGGTGTCGCCCCAGGGCCAGGATGCGGCGGCTGTTTTATCGAGCAGCTTGACGGGCGTGATGTTTCGCAGCATCCGGCGGCACGCGATGAGTTTGATGCGCGGGGGTTTGGGGGGCGCGGTGACGACAAAATCGCCGGACGCGATTTCGGGCAGGTCCATGCAATCGTGTTTTTTGAGGCTGTACGTGGTGGCGACGATCTCGATGATTTTGGCCTTGAGTTGCTCGGTTTGAGCGATGGTGAACGTGTGGCGGGCCTTGACGTTGATGATGAACTGGAGCGTGTCGTTGAGGCCGAGTTCGTGAAAGCCGGCGAGCCATTGTGTGACGTAGGCGTAGATATCTCTGCCGTGTTCGACCCGGCCGTGCCTGTCGGGGAGGTAGATGTTTCCGCCGCGGAACGGGCGGACGATGAATTCGGGAGCGCGCTCGTGGATGACGCGCAGGTTTGCGTGCTCGGCGGCGGCGAGCTTGCTGTAGTCGTCGGCGCGCTTGGCGACGACGAGGGCGAAGAGGCCTTCTTTTCGGCGGGCGTTGACGGCTCGGACGCGGAATATGAGTTGGTACCGGCCTTCCTGGAAGAGTTCGAACGCCAGGGAGATGACGGGTGCGGGGCCGAGTGCCTGCTGGATGCTTGGGATGAGGAATCGGTCTCTTTTAGTCTGGAGGGACCAGTCGACGGCGCTGGCGAGGGTTTCGAGCTTGTAGAACCGGACGATTTCGTTGCCCCAGTAGTCGAAGAGCGGGCGGAAGCCTGTCCACCGTGTGTTGATCCCGCGGAGTGTGCGTGCCGCCGATCGATTACGGGGAGGAGTGCGGCGAGTTGGTCGTTTTTTGGGCGGATTGGGCATAGTGGAATGGCCTTTTCGCAGCCGGTCAAGAGAGCATATCGAACAGGCGCAGGGGTTTAGAGATTTCTTTTCCGGTGATTATTTCGTGGAGCGTGGGGGGGTACAGGAGTTGGATAGGTCCTTCACGCTCGCCGGCGAACCATTGAGCGAGGAGTTCAAACCCTTCCGCGGCGGCTTCTTTGACGGGCAGCCAGACGTGAGCGCAGGCTTCGGCCATGACCATTCCGTCGCTGGTGTAGGTCCAGCAGACGATATCGAAATCTTTGCCGGGGACGCGTCCGGCGCGCCTGGCTCCTTCTCGTATGGCGGGTGCGTCTTCGCATCCGCTGCATTCGATGATGGCGGTGACCTTGGGGTCGAGGAGCAGGCGGTGGACGGCGTTGACGATGTCGCGGGTGCCGAATGAGACGGGCCGCATGTATTGTTCGGTGGGGGGAAGCCCGGCCTCTTCGAGTGCGCGGAGGTATCCCCTGCGGCGCTCGATACTGGGCTGAAAGCCGCGAAACGATTTGAGCATTCCGATGTTTTTGTGGCCGCGGTTGAGGAGATATTTTGTGCTGACGTAGGCACCTTCTTCGAGATTGACGGCGGCGAAACTGACTTCGGGCAGGCTGTCGAGGCGGCCGAGTGTTATGTAAGGGCAGCCGGATGCGTGCACCCTGTGTATGGTGGTGTCGTTGATGGCGAGAGGTCCGATGACGGCGAGCCCGCCGCAGCGTTGCTGCCACAGGGTTCGGGCGTAGTCGAGGCCGTCGCCGAGCCTGGGTGGGCTCATGTCCCATACGGCAAAATAGCCCCGAGACAAGAACAGCCGGTAAAGCTCCTGAAAGATCCATAGCAAGAAGTCCTGATTCACGGGGGCTTCATTGACGGGTAGCGAAATGGCGACGCCCAGGCAGTCGCAGGTGCGGTGTCGCATGCTGCGGGCGCCGATGTGGGGCTGGTATCGGACTTCTTCGATGATTTTTTCGATGCGGGCGCGCGTTTCCGGCCCAACGCCGGCTTCGCCGTTGACGACGCGGCTGACGGTTTTGGCGGAGACTCCCGCGAGGCGGGCGATATCGTAGATGGTCCAGTTTCCGTCTTTGCTTTTAGGCTGGATGTGTACCATAGGCGCTCCCGTGAGATGGTGACATCGATGTCCCAGTTTAGAGGAAACGGCGGATGGAAAGCAAGCGGGTGGGAAGCGGCCCTTGTGGAAGGTTGGACATTGTGGAGAGATGGGGGGAGGTTGGCGGTTGGTTAACCTATTAGCGCGTAACGGTTTGCAATGTTTGCGGTGGTTGGGTTAGACTTGTTGGTGTAACTAATGTGTGGTTTGGTTGTACTGTAAACGGAGCCGTATGTTTGCTCTCGAGGTTAGCTTATGAACGAGTTTTACCAGGAGAAGGCCGAGAGACCCTGGTTGGTTTCAGATGTAAGTGTTGTGGCGCCGTTTCGTGCCTATTTTCGGTTAATAGGGGTACTATTGTGGATTTTGAGTTGTTATGGTGCGGTGCGGTTGGCGACCGTGGCTCTGTCGTTTTACCGTCCGCTTAGACGTCGGGTTTGCCGGAAGATCTCACGGGTGTGGCTTCGTGGAATGCCTCCGCTGCTGGGGTTGAAGATCCGGATTCACGGGATGCGGCCGCAGAGCCCGTTTTTCCTGGTGGTGAATCACATAACGTGGCTTGACTTCATTGTGATGAACCTTCTTTGCGACAGCCGTTGCGTGGCGATGGCCGAAATGCAGGAGACTCCGATCCTGGGGCCGCTCGTGAAGGCGTTGGAGGCGATTTTCGTATACCGGGTGCGGGACGATGTGCCGCGGGTGAAAAGCGCGATCCTGGACTCGATCCGGCAGAAACACAACATCCTGCTGGCTCCGGAGGGTGTGATTTCGCCTGGGCGGACGGTTCGCAGGTTTCGTGCGTCGCTGCTGGAGCCGGCGGTTTCGAGCCGGAAGGCGGTCCACTACGCCAGCATCACCTACAGAACGCCGGACGGGTGTCCGCGTCCGTCGGACGTGGTTCTTTACGGCCCGGATCCGCATTTTCGGCCGGACGACGATGAAGTGAACAACCTGGAGCTTTGGGGTCCGCAGCGGTCTTTTCTGAACCATTTTCTGCGCTTGGTTTCATTGCCTTACTACGAGGCCCACGTTCGGTTTGGAGACGAACCGATGGTGGGGGATGACCGGATAGCGCTGGCGAACGGACTTCACCGGGCGGTGAACAAGATTTTCTCGCCTTTGGAGTAGGCCTCCATCCGTGCAGGCGAGACGCCTGCGCCACAATTATCGCGGTTCTTCTTCGATGGTGGGGTGTTGGAATTGAAGGGGCGGGGACGCCGCTTCCACACGACCACAAGAACTTCTCAAGTAAGCCTGCCTTATTGCGTTCCGAATTCTCGTTGGAGGGCCTGTTTGTCTACTTTTCCGTTTGGGAGGAGTGGGAGGGCGGTTTGCATTTGAAATGTTTTAGGGATTTTGAAGTTTGCGAGATGTTTTCGGCAGTACTCGCGGAAGTCGTCTTCGTTGGGCTGGTGTCCGGGTTTGAGGACGAGGTATGCGCGGCCGACCTCGGTGTAGATATCGTCGGGGACGGCGATGACGGCGACTTGCCGGACAGTGGGGTGGGCTTCGAGGACCGACTCGATCTCGCGGGGAAACACGTTTTCGCCGCCGGTTTTGAACATTTCGGAGCGTCGCCCGGCGATTTGGATGTATCCGCGTTGGTCGATGCTTGCGAGGTCGCTGGTGTAGAACCATCCGGCGTCGTCGGTTGCGTCGTCGGTGGCTTTGGGGTTGTTCCAGTACTGTTTCATGAGGAGGTCGCCGCGTACGGCGATTTCGCCGACCTGGCCGGTGGGGATTGTGCGCCGCTGGTCGTCGACGATTTTGAGTTCAAAGGGTTGGGCGGCTTTTCCGGCGGTGGTTCTGAAGGTATCGATCGAGTCGTTGTCGTCGGTGTAGGTGACGAGCCCTGCGGTTTCGGTCATGCCGAACGCGTTCATGATGGCGGCGCCGGTTTTCCGGCCGATACCGGCGAGCGTGTCGATGAGCGAATTGGGCGCGACGGCGCCGCTCCAGACGAACCGTTGGACACGGCTGAAATCGGTGTCGTGCCATGCGGGGTGGTGCATCTGGAGCAGGTACATGGCGGGGACCTGGCCCACCATCGTAATGCGCTCGCGCTGGATTATGGCCAGGGACTGTTCCGGGTCGAACCGCTCGACGCAGACGCAGGCGCACCCGGCGTAGATGGCGGCGAAGCCGATCTCGACGTCAGCGGCGACGTGGTTGATGGGGAAATGGAGCAGGAGCCGGCCGGAGGGGTTGAGGGCGAGGCGCCGGGCCTCGACGTTGATGTTGGCGATGATGCTTTTGTGGGTGTGTACGACGCCTTTGGGGCGGCCGGTGGAGCCGGATGTGTACATGAGCAGGACGTTGTCTTCGGGGCGGACTTCGTGGGCGCGGGCCTGGAGGGCGTCGTCGAGATGGGGCCGTGGCTTGTTCATGAATTCGTCGAAATTATCGGTGCGTGGGACGGGCTCGCCCATCATGAGGACGCCCTCGAGCGAGGGGATGTTGGCGACCATTTCGGCGCCGACAGGTACGAGGTCGCGGCCCATGAATTCGCGGAGTGAGACGAGGAGGCGGGGCTGGCAGTCGCGGAGCATGTAATCGAGTTCGTCGACGCTGAACTTGGGGGAGAGGCCGAGCCACATGGCGCCGACTTTGCCGGCGGCCATGTAGGTGATAAAGAATTCGGGCCGGGCCATGCCGAGGAAGGCGATCCGGTCGCCTTTTTGGATGCCGAGTTCGAGAAAACCCTTGGCGACGCGGTCGACGCGAGCTTTGAAATCGCTCCAGGAGACACGTTGTTCGCCGAAAACGATGGCTTCGTCGTTTGGTTTTCGTTCGGCCCATCGGTCAACGTAGTGCCACAGCAGGTTCATACTCGAATCGCCCATACGGCAACTTCCTTACTTCGTCCTTCATCAAGGGCGCCCAAACACATATCGCCTGCAATCGCAGGAGACGTAAAGTAACATGATTGGGGAGTGAGCACAAGTGGAATTGGGGGTTTGGGAACACGGCCGGTCAGATGGTGGAGATAACGAAAGCAGGGACAGAGGAGTTGGTGGAAAACTTCCCGCGAGTTTTCGATGGCCGCGAAAAGCAGGGACAGACACGAATGGCACTGACTTAAGGCAGCCGGCACTCGCGCACCACCGTTTTAGCCTGCTTTAGCAGGCTCCTCTTTGCACCCGTCTTTAGACGGGGTGGTCGTGGTTTTTGCCCTTGTCGACAGCGCGCTTTAGCGTGACTTCAAAACTGCTTTAGCAACAAGTTTCAAGTTCTGAGAAGAGACTGTTAACTTGCTTAAGTCAGTGCCATTCGGGACAGACACGATTTCAAACTGCCGAAATCGAGTCAGTCCCTGTTTTTCGCTTGTTTTTGGGTGTGGGGTTGGCAAGAATGGCGTAGAATCGACGTAAGAAACACTGGAGGTAAAGAGTGAGCGGCGGTTTGTGGATCACCCGTGAGCCACAACGACCATAAATTGAAGGGCGCCGCAGGATTCTAGGGCGCTCCGACGGGGTAACTTTATGCCTTATTTTGTTGAGTTGCAGCGGTTGGCGGAGGAGGTATCGTTGTGGGCGGATATGCGGCATGAGCAGGGTGCGGACGTGTCGGGCGTGATCGAGGGGGTCTGCAAGGCGTTGAAACAGGCGCGGAAGGAGTTGCGCCAGCATGATGGGGCGGGGGCGGAGAAAGAGCCGGACGATCTGGAGGGAATCCGGTCGTTGCGGCCGGATGGACCGCGGCGGTTGTGGCCGAGGCTGAAGGACCAGCGGCTGAGAGACCGTATGCGGGGCGCATGGGTTGGCCGTGCGGCGGGTTGCACGCTGGGTGCGCCGGTCGAGAACTGGAGCATCTCGGATATGGAAGCGCTGGCGGCGAGGACGGGGGCGCCTTTTCCGCCGGAGGATTATTGGCGGGACCACCCGTGGCCGGAGCATGTGCGGTACGGTGTGGAGGGGAACGGTGCGTATTTGAAAGGGCGGATTCGGTACGTGCCGGTGGATGACGATTTGGCGTACACGCTGCTGGGCCTGCTGATCCTGGAGGAGTATGGCCCGGATTTTACGACGGGGGACGTTGCGGCGACGTGGATGAAGTACTTGCCGATCGCGTATACGGCGGAGCGGGTGACGCTGGAGAACCTGCGTGACGGGGAGCCGGTCGAGACGGTGGGGGTGAAGCGAAACCCGTACATGGAGTGGATAGGCGCGTCGATCCGGGCGGACGCGTGGGGGTATGCGGCGGCGGGCTGGCCGGAAAAGGCGGCGGAACTTGCGTGGCGCGACGGGCGGCTGTCGCACCGTCGGAACGGGATCTATGGGGAGATGTTTTTTGCGGCGTCGATCGCGGCGTCGATTGCGGTGGACGATCCGGTGGAGGCGATCCGGATTGGGCTGACGGAGATTCCGGGGGAGTGCCGGCTGGCGGGGGACGTGCGGTGGGCGCTGGAGACGGGGCCGCAATTGTCGGATTGGCGGGAGGGTCGGGCGGCGGTGGACCGGCGGTTTGGCGGGATGAACAGCGTGCACACGAACAACAATGCGTGTTTGACGGTGTTCGGGCTGATGCTGGGCGGGGGTGATTTTACGAAGACGATCGGGTGGACGGTGGCGATGGGGCTCGATAACGATTGCACGGCGGCGACGGCGGGCTCGATTTTGGGTGCGGCGAAAGGCGCGCGGAAGATTCCGGCGCATTGGTGGAAGCCTTTCCGGAACCGGACGAGAACGTATATGATTGGGCAGGAGTGGTTCAGCAACAGCGGTGTGGTGGAGCGGTTTTTGACGGCGGCGGTGCGGGTTTGGAGCGGGGATAAAGCGGAAGAATGAAGAGGGAGAAGGGATCTGACCGTGGCGGAGTTCATCGAGGCATTAAGCAGGGCGCTTGGGCCGGAGGATGTCGCGTGGGATGAGGCGACGCTGGAGCGATACGGGCGGACGACGCTGGATCATGCGACGCGGCCGAGCGTGGTGGTGTACCCGCGGGGGACGGACGAGGTGCAGGCGGTGGTGCGTGTGGCGTCGGAACACGGCGTGGTGGTTTATCCGATATCGCGTGGGAAAAACTGGGGGTATGGCGATGCGTGCGCGCCGACGGACGGCGCCGTAATCATCAACTTGAGCCGGATGAACCGGATTCTCGAGGTGAACGTCGAGCTGGGTTACGCGGTGATCGAGGCGGGGGTGTCGCAGCAGCAGTTGTACGACTACCTGCGGCAAAACGGGATCCCGCTGTGGCTGGACTGCACGGGCGCCGGGGGCGATTCGAGCCTGGTGGGCAACACGCTCGATCACGGGTTCGGCCATACGCGGTACGGGGATCATTTTCTGACGACGTGCGGGATGGAGATCGTGCTGGCGGACGGGCGTGTTTTGAACACGGGTTACGGGCATTATGCGAACGCGCGGACGGGCCACGTGTATCCGTACGGCGCCGGGCCGTACCTGGACGGGCTGTTTTGCCAGTCGAACTACGGGATTGTGACGAAAATCGGGCTGTGGCTGATGCCGGAACCGGAGGCGTTCTGCTTCTTTTTCATCAAGCTCGATCGGGACGAGGATCTGCCGCCGCTGATCGACCGGCTGCGCGAGTTGCGGATGGCGGGTCTGCTGCAGTCGGCGATTCATATCGGTAACGACCTGCGGATTTTGAGCGGTGCGGGGCGTTACCCGTGGTTGGATGCGGGCGGGGTGACGCCACTGCCGGACGATGTGCGGCGTCGGATGCGGGAAGCCTCGGGAATCGGGGCGTGGAACGCGGGTGGCTCGCTGACGGGTACGCCGGGGCACGTTCGTGCGTCGCGGTCGGTGTTGCGGCGTGCGGCGCGCGGGTTGGGGAAGATTGTGTTCGTGGATGATCGGAAACTGGCGCTGGGTGAGTTCGCGGCGAAATGCCTGGGGGTTGCGGGGCTGGGCAGCCGGATGAGAAAGCAGATCGAGTCGTTAAAGCCGAATTACGGGCTGCTGAAAGGGATTCCGACGGAAGAGCCGCTGCTCGGTGCGCAGTGGCGGCTGCGTCATCCGCCGGAAGGCGTTTGCGACCCGCTCGATGCGGGTTGCGGGCTGATGTGGGTATCGCCGGTGCTTCCATCGACGGGCCACGACGCCTCGACGTTTCTGGACGTGGTGACGCCGATTTTCAAGGGGCACGGGTTTGAGACGCTGGTGACGTTCACGATGATCACCGAGCGGGCGATGATCGCCATAACGAACGTGGCGTTCGATAAGGCAGAGACGGAGGAGTCGGCGCGGGCACGGGCATGTTACGACGCGCTGATGGATGCGGTGATCTGCGCAGGCTACTACCCGTACCGGGTGAGCCTGGCGGGGATGCCGAAACTGCGGGACAAGAACGACACCTTTTGGCAGGTAGCCGAGGACATCAAGCGGGCGCTGGATCCGAACGACATCATCTCTCGGGGCCGCTACGTACCCCCGCTCGAGCCTTAGGGATTTTGCGCGCTGTCTGGGACACCCCCCACAACTGCCGGGAGGCGTCCCAGACGTGCTGGAGCCCTAAGAAAATCTGTGTTGGTGCGTTCTGTAGTTGGGAAGTTTCCTGTCCGTCTTTGTCCGTGTCCGTCGGTGTTCGTCCGTGAGCACTTTGAGGAGGCCTTTAGTGCGTACCTTTGCCGCTGTGACCATCTTGACCGCCTTGTTTCCCCTCTCCACCGGCGCCGAACTTCAAATGTGGTACAGTTTCCCGGACAAGCCCGGGCTTCTGGAGGTGCTTGATGGTGCTCATGCGGAGTACCATTACGTTGACTCCACCAATATTCCGCGCGCCCACCAGTATTTCCGGTGGCGAGTATCGACTTACCGATCCGACCAGAGGTCGCAACGGGCGTGGCGCGTCCTGCGCGACGAGAATGGACTGTTTCTGGCGCAGGTGGAGCAGTTCAACTGGAAAGACTCGCATCCGATTGTCGTAGCCGGCAATCCTTTTGACAACGACTATGCCATCTCAACGCAAGTCGCTCCGGGCAAAGGCGAAGGCGAGTGTGGGCTCCTTTTCCGCTACCAGAACGACCGGTGTTACTACTTCGCCGGCATCAACAACGGTAAAGCGCAGCTCAAGTTGGTGCGCCACGGCACAGCGTTCCACACGCCATTTGAAAAGGTCTTGGCGGAAGCGCCGGTAAACTATACGCCAAGCCAATACATCTCGGTCGAGATCTCTGGAATCGGGTCCCGCCTCACAGCCTTTGTGGGGGATGTAAAGCTTGAGGGGGAAGACAGCACGTTTGCCCAGGGCCGCATAGGACTACTTGCCGATTTTCCGGCCCTGTTCAAGCCGGTCAAGTGGTCATCGAACGGCGACGGGCACTTTCAGGCAGTCGCCTCTTCTCGTGAACGCAATCAGGAAGAAAGGGACCTGCAGGCGCGAAACCCAAAGCCGGTGTTATGGAAAAAGTTCAATTGCGAGGGGTACGGCGTCGGGCGCAACTTGCGGTTTGGCGATTTGAACGGGGACGGGGAAATCGACGTGCTGTTCGGGCAGGTGGTCCACCACGGGCCGAAGGACCGGAACAGCGAGTTGAGTTGCCTGACGGCGACGACGCTCGATGGGGCGGTCCTGTGGCAGATCGGGGAGCCGGACCCGTGGAAGGATCACCTGACGAATGACGTGGCGTTTCAGATTCACGATCTGGACGGGGACGGGCGGGCGGAGGTGGTGTATTGCATGAAGATGGAGTTGGTGGTGGCGGACGGGGCGACGGGGGAGACGAAATTGAAAGTGCCGACGCCGGAGACGCCGCCGAACACATTGCCCGAGCACAGCAAGTTTCCGCGGATCCTGGGTGACAGCCTGTTTTTCTGCGACCTGCGCGGGACGGGTCGTGCGGCGGACGTGGTGTTGAAGGACCGGTACCTGAGCGTGTGGACGTATAACGACCGGCTGGAGCCGCTATGGCACGCCCAGTGCAATACGGGCCATTACCCGTTTGCCTACGACGTGGACGGTGACGGGAAAGACGAGTTGGCGCTGGGGTACACGCTGTTCGATCACGATGGGCGGGTGCTGTGGTCGCATGACAACGTGTTGAAAGATCACGCGGACGGGGTGGCGATTGTGAAACTGAAGCCGGCCGCGGCGGAACCAACGTGGATCTGCGCGGGGAGCGATGAAGGGTTCTTTTTGAGCGACGTGCGGGGCAACATTGTCAAGCATCATTACGTGGGGCACGTGCAGAACCCGTCTACGGCGGATTTCCGGCCGGACTTGCCGGGGCTCGAGACGGTGGCGGTCAACTTCTGGAGCAACCAGGGGATCGTGCATTTCTTTGACGCGGCCGGGGAGATGTACTTCGAGTTTGAGCCGTCGCAACACGGGAGCATGTGCCTGCCGGTGAACTGGACGGGGCGGCCGGGCGAGTTGTGGATGTTATCGGCGGCGGTGGACGAGGGGATGTACGACGGTTGGGGGCGGCGCGCTGTAGTGTTTCCGGCGGATGGACACCCGGACCTGTGCTACGCCGTGCTCGATGTTACGGGCGATTGCCGGGACGAGATCGTGGTGTGGGACCCGTGCGAGGTTTGGATTTACACGCAGAGCGACAACCCGCTCGAGGGGAGGCTGTACAAACCGGTGCGGAACCCGCAATATAACAACTCGAATTACCAGGCGACGGTGTCAGTGCCGGGTTGGTCGGACGGCGGTTGATCGTTATTTATTCTTGGGGCCGCCGAACGCGTGCTTGAAGAAGATGGCGAAGTTGGCCCCGTTGAAGTCCTCGCCGTAGTCGAACATGAACCCGTATTGGCCGTTCAGCGACAGCGTGGTGTTCTTCGTGAGGGGCACGTCGACGCCGGCTCCCAGGTTGGAACTGAATGGATGCCAGGAGTCCTGGCGCTTGTTTTGGATGAAGTTGCCGAATGGTTTGAGGCCGGCCTTGACGTCCGCCTTGTACGTCATACGGTTCCAGCTAAGCGTGGCCATCAAGTAGGGGCGCGTCCGGTTGAACCGTTCCCCCCATGTCATCTTGGGTTTGTTTTGCGGAAAACCGAAGGGGAACCAGGCCACGCCCGGCCCTACAAAAATGTTGGATCGCTTGATCACCACGTCCGCGTGCCAGGGCAGAAGCAGCAGGCTGATATCGTCCGACTCGGTGTGAACACTGCCTGCGCTGCCTCCAACCTGAAAAAACACGTCCCAGTGAGTTCCAATCTTACGGCCGACACCGACAAACGGCGCCCAGATCATGAATTCATCCGCTTGATCGGAAAACGTTTTGACATCGTCAAAGCCTGGTGCGATCAGCCGAAACATGCTGTTGAGTTCGCGATCGATCTCCCGGTCGGCCTTGTGCAGCCGGGGATGGCTGTTGGTGCTTCCGTGAAAGAAGTACCAGGGGCTCGATTCGGCCGCCGCTTCCTCGGCGGGGGCGGAGGCGTCGGCGTTTGCGGCCCAGGCAGAAGTGGGCAACGCGAGCAGGAGTAGTGCGCATGCGGCAGTCAGGATGAGCGACAGAGTACGGCGAAAGGGGCGGCAAAACTGTGGCATGTAAACCTACCTTTTTTGTTAGATCCCATTCCCACCACCCCGATAGAGCCGCCTGGTCCCCGGCGGGATTATAGCATTTTTCTGGTATATACAAGGAAGGCCGCGAAAAGCGGGGACAGACACGCTTTTCAAACTACCGAAAAGCGAGTCAGTCCCCGTTTTTCGCTCATGTGGCTTTGCAGTATTGTACGGCGTTGCGGAAGACTTGGAGGCCGGCGCCTTCCTGGGGCAGTTGCTTTCGGGTCCATTGGGGGTGATTGGTGCGGAAGGTGTTGGCTTCGGGGTGTGGCATGAGGCCGAAGACTCTGCCGGATGGGTCGCAGATGCCTGCGATGTCGTGGACGGCACCGTTGGGGTTGGCGGGGAACCGGCCGTTGGCGGGCGAGCCGTCGGTCAGGCAGTATCGGAGAGCGACCTGGCCGTTGGCGTAGAGCTTTTTGAGCACGTCGTCATCGCGCGGGATGAATTTACCCTCGCCGTGGCGCACGGGCAGTTCGATCGAGTCGATGCCTTTGAGCCAGACGCAGCGGGAGCCGGGTGTGACGGCGAGATTGACCCATCGGTTTTCGAACCGGGCGGAGTCGTTGTTGGTGAGGGTGACTTCCTGGACGAACTCGCCGTCGAACAGCGGGAGGATGCCCATTTTGACCATGACCTGGAAGCCATTGCAAATGCCGATCACGAGCTTGCCGCCGGCGATGAATTTCTTGAGGGGGGCGCCGAGCTTGTAGCGGAGGCGGTTGGCGAGGATCTTGCCGGACGCGACGTCGTCGCCGAACGAGAAGCCGCCGGGGATCGCGAAGATGTGATAGCGGTCGAAGAGGTCGGTCTTTTCGATGATGTCGTTGAGATGGACGCGGTCGGCGGCGGCGCCTGCGCGGGCAAGTGCGGATTGGGTTTCGGTATCGCAGTTGATGCCGAACCCGGTGAGTACTAGAGCGCGAACAGTCACGTTTACCACCTCAGCGGCCGCTGCCAGGCCTCTTTCAGATCGGCGAGCGGGGCGTTGACGACGATGCCGCCGCGGCCGGTGATTTTGAGTTGGGGATCGGGAATCACGGCGCCGAGGCGCGTCAGGGGCGAGCCGTTCATGGCGGCCTCGAACTGCGCGGCGTGTTCAGGATGCACGGTGACGACAAAACGGCTCTGGGACTCGCTGAACAGAGCCGCGATATCGCTGTCGACCGGAATGGGGCGCAGGTCGATGCCCATGCCGAACCCGCCGGCAAAGGCCGATTCGGCGAGCGCGACGCCGAGGCCGCCGTCGGAGCAATCGTGGCAGGACGCGACGAGGCCGCGGGAAATCGCCCCCGAGAGTTTTTCGTAGAGGGCGCGGGCCGTTTTCGCGTCCACTTTAGGCACGGAAGAGCCGAGCTTGCCCTGCAATGCGAGGTACTCGCTGCCGCCCATTTCGTTTTTGGTATTGCCGGCGACGTAAACGATATCGCCGGGTCGTTTGACGTCCATGGAGACGGTTTTTTCGACGTCATCGATGATGGCTGCGGCGGTGAACAGGACGGTCGGCGGGATCGAGATCTTGGTGTCGCCGATTTTGTAATCGTTTTTCATGCTGTCCTTGCCGCTGATGAGCGGTATGCCGTAGGCGACGCAGTAGTCGTGGAGGGCCTCGGCGCATCGGACGAGCTGGGCGAGCTTGTGTTCGCCGTCCGGCGTTTTTTCGCTTTGGACGGGGTCGGGCCAGCAGAAGTTGTCGAGCCCGGCGATAGCGCCGAGCTTTCCGCCGACGGCGATGATGTTTCTGACGGCCTCGTCGATAGCGCAGGCCATCATGTGGCAGGTGTCGATATCGCTGTACTTGGGGCAGATGCCGCAGGCGATAGCGATGCCGCGTTTGGAATCGGGTATGGGGCGGATGACGCCGGCGTCGCCGGGCCCGTCGTTTTGGGCGCCCTGGAACTGCTTGAGTACGCTCTGGCCGAGTACCTCGTGGTCGTACATGCGCACGAAGGTTTCTTTGCTGCAGACGTTGAGCGAGCCGAGCACGGCTTTGAGGTCGGGGGTGAGATCTTTTTTTGCGGGCAGGGGTGGTTCTTCGAGCGCGGGGGGCGCGTAGACGGCGGTGAGGTGCATTTTGGGTACGCCGTCGTGGAGGAACTCCATGTCGAGCGATGCGATTTTGCGGCCGTCGTAGAAACATTCGAGCCGGCCCGAGTCGGTGAACGACCCGAGAACGGTGGCTTCGACGGCCCTGCGCCGGGCGAGGTTTAAGAAGGCGTCGATTTTGTCGGGCGGGACGGAGAGCGTCATCCGTTCCTGCGCCTCGGAGAGGAAAATTTCCCACGGCGCGAGCCCCGCGTATTTGAGCGGGGCTTTTTCGAGGTGGACTTCCGCGCCGCCGGAGGAGCGTGCCATCTCGCCCACGCTCGAGGAGAGGCCGCCGGCGCCGTCGTCGGTGATGCAGGAGAACAGGCCGAGGTCCCGGGCTTCGATGAGGAAATCGGCCATTTTCTTTTGGGTGATGGGGTCGCCGATCTGGACGGCGGTAGCGGGCGAGCCTTCGTGCAACTCCTCGGATGAGAACGTGGCGCCGTGGATGCCGTCTTTGCCGATCCGGCCGCCCGTCATGACGATGAGGTCGCGGGGTCGCGCGGCTTTTTGCTCGCTGGGCTTGCCGTTGATTTTGGCGGGGATCAGGCCGCCCGTGCCGCAAAAGACGAGGGGCTTGCCGAGAAACCGCTCGTGGAAAACAATAGCGCCGTTGACGTCGGGTATGCCGCTCTGGTTGCCGCCGTCCTTGACGCCCTGATGGACGCCGCGAAGCACCCGGCGTGGGTGGAACAGACGGGGCGGGATTTCGCCGGAGTGGAACGGCGAGGCGAAACAGAACACGTCGGTGTTGAGGATGCAGCGGCAGCCGAGGCCCGCGCCGAGAACGTCGCGGTTGACACCGACGATGCCGGTGATGGCTCCGCCGTAGGGGTCGAGTGCGGATGGGCTGTTGTGGGTTTCGGCCTTGAGCGCGAAATTCCATTTGTCGTCGAACTTGATAATGCCGGCGTTGTCGTGGAACACGCTGACGAGCCAATCGATCTGTTTGCCGACTTCGTCGGTGGTTGCTTTGACGTAGGTTTTGAAGAGGCTGTTGACGGGGCGTTTGTTGCCGTTTTCGTCGGTGTAGTCGATTTCGGCGTTGAAGATTTTGTGTTTGCAGTGCTCGGACCAGGTCTGTGCGATGATTTCGAGCTCGATGTCGGTGGGTTGATCGGGGAGGCTGGCGGCGGATCTGCGGTCGCGGACAGCGGGGCCGCGGTAGTAATCCTGTATGGCCTTCATTTCGTGGAGTTCGAGTGCGAGCATTCTGTCGCGGCTGAGCGCGGCGAGTTTGGGGTCGGGGACCTCGAGGTTGATGGCGTGGACCTCGGGGTCGCTGCGTTCGGTGACAACGGGCAGGTCGAGGAGGAGGGCGCCGTCGAGGCGGGCCATCTCGGAAGCCGATTTGACCACCCACCGCTGGATCAGTTCGTTTGCTAGCGCGTCGCGGACGATGCGTTTGCAGGCGGGCCGGTCGACGGGGCCTTTGAGCGCGTACTGGGTGGATTTGTAGACAGCCTCGCCGGGCTTCATGGGCCGGTCGAGTGTGTCGGCGATGCCTTCGGCGGAGCTTTTGCCGACGTTGTCGGTGACGCCGGGGAGGAAACCGACTTCGATGATGAAATCGCAATCGCGTGCAAGCGACTTGTCGACGACGGACTCCTGGATGATGGGATCGGTGAACAACTCGACGCGGACGCGCTCGAATTGTTCGGGCGTGAGATCGGCGTCGATGGTGTAGACGTCAATGACGCGGACGTCGTCGAGGCTGATGGCGAGGTCTTCGGCGAGTCGTGCGCGGACGCTTTGTCCGGCGGGGTCGGGCAGGCCGCGTTTCATGCCGACTTCGATTTTAGCCGGCATACCGCAGGCTCCCAGTATATTCGACGCCGTTCCGGCCGGTGACGCACCGGCCGATGCGCATGCACTCCTGGCCGGTCTGGGAGAGGACTTCTTCGGCCTTTTCCGCGTCCTGTTCGGAGAGCATCATGAGGTAGCCGACACCCATGTTAAACGTGCGGAGCATTTCGAGGTCGGCGACGCGGCCGGTTTTCTGCAGGAACGTGAAGACGGGCGGCACGGTCCATGTGCCGAGGTCGATAACCGCGCGGACGTCGGCTGGCATGGACCTGGGGAGGTTTTCGGTGATCCCCCCGCCGGTGATGTGTGCCATGCCTTTGACTCTGATGACGCGCATGAGGACCTGCATCATTTTGGCGTAGCTGCGGTGGGGTTCGAGCAACTCTTCGCCGACGGTTCTTTCGGCGCCGGGCATGGGGTCGTCGCAGGTGAGGCGGGCGATCTCGAAACAAATTTTGCGGGCGAGGCTGTACCCGTTGGTGTGGAGGCCGGACGATGGGAACCCGATGATGACGTCGCCGTCCTGTACGGTGGATCCGTCGATGATGTTCTTTCGGTCGACGACGCCGACGATGGTTCCGGCGAGGTCGTATTCGCCTTCCTTATAGATACTGGGCATCTCGGCGGTCTCGCCGCCGATGAGGGCGCAACCCGCGTACCGGCAGCCGTTGGCGAGCCCGCGGATGACCTCGCGGACGACGTCGGGATCGAGTTTGCCGCAGGCCAGGTAGTCGAGGAAGAACAGGGGCCGGGCGCCTTGGACCAGGATGTCGTTGACGCAGTGGGACACGATGTCGATGCCGACGGTGTCATGCCGGTTCATCAGGAAGGCGATCTTAATCTTTGTCCCGACACCGTCAACGCTCGAGACCAGGACCGGTTCTTCCATCCCCGCCGGGTTGAACCGGTACATGGCGCCAAAACTGCCGATATCCTGGAGGACATTGTCGTCGAACGTCTTGTTGACGATGTCTTTTATGCCTTTGACGGCCAGGTTGGCGGCATCGATGTTGACGCCGGCGTCGCGGTAGCTGAGGCCGGATTCTTCGCCTGGCATATGCGGAGTTCCTTTTCCGGCGGAGTTCCCTTTCCGACAGAGGTCAATAAAGTGTACCGTGTGGCGGCGGGGATATGCAAACGAGACCGGAGACCGGAGACTGAAATGGGACATATGGGACCTGTATGACGAATAGGACCTGTATGAAGAAAAGATCGCCTCCAGGATCAGCCGGGGTAGACGGTTCTTTTCTCACGGTCGTAGCGCATTCTCTGGCCGGATTCGAGTGCGGCGGCGGCCATGATGGTAGCGACGGCGTGCTGGTGGCCGTATTGGATGTCGGCGGTGGGCAGTTGGCGGGACCGGATGCAATCGAGCCAGTTGGCCATGTGGTTGGCGTCGGGGACGGTGTCGAGGTTGCCGCCGGCGACCGGGTGGCCGGGTTCGCCGCCTTCGCCGGACCAGGTGCATTTTTCGAGGTCCATGGTGCCGTACCGGCCGTGGATGGTGTAGTGGGTGGGGAGTGAGTTGGTGAGGCTCATGCACCAGTCGAACAGGAACCCCTCGGGATAGTCGAGGAGTGCGTGGAAATTGTCGGAATGCTCGCGGCCGTCTTTCCAGAAGTAGATGCCGCCGAGTGCGACGGCGCTGTTGGGGTAGGAGGCGTCCATGGCCTTGTGCGCGGCGTCGATGAGGTGGGCCATCCAGAGGCCGGAGAGACCGTTGGTACACATTTTATAGAGCTGCCAGCGGCGGAGGAGTTTGGGATCGAACGGCACTTTTTCGCGGTTGAACAGGTAGGCGTCCCAGTCGACGTCTTCCTGTTTGCAGTCGTCATAATCGCGGGCCCACCGGGCGTGGTTGAAACAGTTGGCGGCGGAGACGCGGGTGATAGGTCCGAGCTGGCCGGATTGGCGGAGTTGTCGGGCGGCTTCCCACCGTCCTTCGCTCCGACGCTGGGTGCCGACCTGGACGACGCGCTCGTTTTTCCGCGCGAGGTCGAGGGCTTCGCTGGCCTCTTCGACCGTGAGCGACATGGGTTTCTCGACATAGACGTCTTTGCCGGCCTTGATGGCTTCAATCATGATGGGGGTGTGGGCAAAATCGGGTGTTGCGATGACGACGGCGTCGACTTTGTCGCGCGCGAGCAGTTCAGCGAACCGGGAGGTCTGGAACGGTTTGGCCTCGAACAGTTTTTCCACGCGGGCGGCGGCGGATTCGCGGTTTGGCTTCCAGACGTCGCAGACGGCGACGATATCGACGTTGTGGGAGTTGCGGAGTTTGCCGAGTTCGGCGATGTGGGAGGCGCAGCGGTCGCCCGTGCCGACAAGGCCGATTTGGAGCCGGTTGTTTGCGCCGGACGCGGTGCGGCTGACGAGCCCTGCGGTTACGGCGGCGCCGGTTGCCGCCAAAAAATGACGTCTGGACAAAGATGTATCGGCCATCGTGGTTTCTCCTCTTTGAACGTTGCAGTCATGATACGGGAAAAGCGGGGAAAAAGGAAATGATGAATGATGAGAAAAGGCTGGAGGACGAGAGATTGGAGACTTTAGGGAGGAGGGTGGGGTCGGGAGATGGGGACGGGCCCTGATGGGATATGTTCTGTTGTGTCAATGGGTTAAGGGGTAGATTTAATATAGTATATGAAGTTTGTTGGTGGCAGAGGTGTCAGGAATTTGACAAAATACTGGACATCGCAGGGTCTTGTGGCATATTATTATCAATAAAGTGGCAGCAGTGGGCGGGCATCGAGAGCTCTGGGGTTAAGCGTAAGCCAAGACAGTAATGGCGATAAGTGTTTATAGGCCAGAGTGGAAGGCAAGCCCCGCGAGTATTTGGTGAAGGAAAGAAGGGCTGCAGAAATGAGTGTGGGGTATGGAGGCCGGACTTCAATTTTTGGTGGAGGCTGGCAGGCGGCGGTGACGCACGGGTTTAACTCGAAGCATGACTTTACGATAGTTTTGGAACGGGAACGTGCGCGGGCGGATCGGAACGGTCACGGTTTTTCGCTTGTTACGTTTAAAGTGGGGGAGAGGGACGAGGCGACGGCGGACCGGCTGAAGCAGGTGCTTGCGGACCGGCTCCGTTTGACGGATGAACTGGGCTGGTACGACGACGAGCGGCTGGGGGTTTTGCTTTTCAACACGCCGGGTGAAGGGGCGTGGAATTACGCGAACAGGGTGCAAGCCGCGCTTTTGCAAGGGGCGCTTTTACAAGCGGCGCCTTTACAAGCGGCGTTGCTACCGGGGGATTCTCTGCCGGAATGCAGCGTTTATACGTACCCGGCGGGGTGGTCGGGCACGGAATCGGAGAGTAAAGGGGAACCCGACGCGGTTCAGATGCCGGCGCTGCCGGTAGAGCCGGCGGTGGATCCGTTCCGGCGCAACCCGCTTCCGGTTTGGAAACGGGCGATGGACCTGGCGATAGCGCCGTTGGTGCTGGTTTTGTTGTCGCCGTTGCTGTTGGTGGCGGCGCTGGCGATCAAACTGAGTTCGCATGGTCCGGTGTTTTTCAAGCAGCGGCGTGCGGGCAGTCGTGGTAAACCGTTCATGTGCTGGAAGTTCCGCACCATGGTGGACGGCGCGGAAGCCCAGAAAATAGAATTGCTTAAGTACAACGAGCGTTCGGGTGTGGCGTTCAAAATGACGTGCGACCCGCGGGTGACGAGGGTAGGCCGGTTTCTGCGGAAGACGAGCCTGGACGAACTGCCGCAGTTGTTTAACGTGGTTCGTGGGGAGATGAGCCTGGTAGGGCCGCGGCCGTTGCCGGTGGATGAGGCGATGCAGCAGGACGCGTGGCACAACACGCGGCTCGAGGTGGCGCCCGGGATTACGTGCCTTTGGCAGGTATATGCGCGCCACAGCAATTGTTTTGACACGTGGGCGCGGCTGGATATCGAGTACGTGAAGAACCGAAGCTTGCTGCTCGATGTGAAGTTGTTGCTGATGACCATACCTGCGGTAATATCCATGCGGGGCGCGCGGTAAGTTGAGCAAAAAATGGGGACTGACTCCCTTTTTCGCGGCAGTTGGCGAAAAAGGGTGTCTGTCCCTATTTTTTGCGGGTGCGCCAAACGCTTGGAGGCCCATTATGAAGCCGCAACTCTTCTGCCTGAGCGTATTGCTGCTGTCGGTGTCCGCATTTGGCCTGGATTTAGCGAGCCTGCCGGACCTTGACGTGCCACCCATAAAAGCCGTAAACGCACTATGGGTGGAGAACCCGATCGAGACGCAGTTTCTGGCATCGAACGCGGTGGTGGTAGCGAAGCTGGAGGGTCCCGGCCAAATTGAGATGTTCCATTTCGCGATGCCCAGCACGCTTAAGTTGGGTCGCGAGGTGATCCTGCGGATTTATTGGGACAACCAAATCGAGCCGAGCGTGAACTGCCCGCTCGTGGATTTCTTCTGCGACCCGGCGGGCCAGTACGAGTCGGTTGAGACGGCGGTGCTGAATGTGCGGCGTGGTTTCAACGCTTATTTTCCGATGCCGTACCGGCGTGCCGCGCGTGTGGAGTTGTATTATGACGGAGAGCTCGAGCCGGGGCCGGAGTTGCAGGCAAAGATGCCTTGCTACTCGTACGTGATGTACAGAAATCTCGAGAGCGTGCCGGCGGGGGCGGGGTATTTCCATGCGAATTGGCGTCAGCAGGCGCTGCCGCTGGGCAAGGAGGCGTACACGGCGCTCGATGCGGGAGGCCGCGGGAAGTTTGTGGGGTGGAGCGTGACGGTGCGGAAGCCGGGGTCGCCGGCGTATCTGGTGGACATGAACGAGATGTTTTACGTGGATGGGGAAGAGACGCCGTCGGTCGAGTTGCAGGGGATCGAGGATTCGTTCGGGTTCAGTTGGGGGTTTCCGGAGAGTGAGAGCGAGTTTTTGATCAGCGGATACCGGAAGTATTTTAAAGGCGCCGCGGCCTACAAGTTCTTCCTGAACGAGGCAATTCCGTTCAGCAAATCGCTGCGGGTGACGATCGATTTCGGCAAGAACGAGAACGAAGTCATCAAGGGGATGGTGGGACAGGAAGGGTACTGGCACGAGTTGTCGAGCGTGTGTTACTGGTACCAGTCAGAGCCGGCCGCGGCGGGCCCGCTGCCGGCGCTTGCACAACGTCAGCCCGCCGCCGACGACAACCCGGCGTGGCCAAGTGTGGAACAGCTACCGACAGCGGAGAAGTTGAAGGCGCAGGGAACGAAGTTCTACATGCTGTGCGGGCGCCCAGGGGGCGAGGTAATTTACGCGGAGCAGGGATACGCCTTGGGAAAGGTGGACGGGTACGAGTGGGCAGGGTGGCCGAACAGGGTATACCATGCTCGAGCCAATGAAAAGACGCTGGCAATCGAGCTGGCCGTGCCGCCAGGCGCCAAAGGCGTGTTGCGGCTGTTCATTATCGACCCGGACAATTTCGGCGGCGGCCGGAAAGAAGAGATCCACATCGACGGCGCCACCATCGGCAAGTTTGACAACTTCCATGAGGGCCGGTGGGTCGAAGCGCCGGTGACGGCGGAGATGACGCAGGACGGGCGCGTACTTATCGAGGCGCAGAACCTGAACCAGGAAGCCAAGGGCAACGCCGTGATCTCGATCATCGAGTTAAAATAGGTGTCCCCTGCCTGTTTACTACCCCCTGTTTACTGAGTTAAAATAGGTGGCGGTCCAATGTTTACTCTCGGCTTCGTTGTTGGATTCGATCCCGTACGAAGATGTGGCAGCATGGGGTTTCAGCCGCCGGGTGCAACCCGGCCACGGAAGGGGAATGAATATGAGTGAGAGCATCTACAAAGTCATCGAGATCATCGGCACCTCCGAGAATTCATGGGAAGAGGCTGCAAAGAACGCCATCGAGAAGGCGGGAAAGTCGTTGCGCGACCTGCGCGTCGCCGAGGTGGCCCAACTAGACTTGAAGGTTGACAACAACAAGGTTGTCGCCTATCGCGCGAGGGTCAAGGTGTCATTCAAGTATGAAGACTGAGCCCGGCCTGAATCTGTCGCGTGTTTCTTGAAGTTACTCGTGATCATCGTCCTTCTGTATGAGGCATAATGTGAATTGCCTGGCCGGGAAAGACTTTCCGACATGCAAAATAGAGGGGTTTCCCCCGGAAATAGGTGGCTGTCCCCTGTTTTTCCGAGCTTTAGCACTGAATGCCCTGAAAAGGAAAACTGTCTTATGTCAGACAAAACTTCGCTTGAATACGATGTTGCATTGTCGTTCGCGCGAGAAGATCGGCCACAGGCCCGGGAACTCGCCAAGCTCCTAGCATTCCGGGGAGTCAAATTGTTTTACGATGAATTCGAAGAGGCCAATCTGTGGGGCAAGGATTTGGCTCAGCATCTCCACGAGGTCTACGCCAAGAAAGCACTTTATTGCATTCCCTTCATTTCCATGCACTACGCCAAGAGGGCTTGGCCACGACATGAAATAAAAGCGTCGCTTGCAGAAGCTGTGTTGGAGAGGCCAGAGTACATTCTGCCGATTAAGGTGGACGGCACAGAGATTCCCGGCCTTGCAGCAACAGTCTGTTACGTTGACCTGCGGGAGAAGTCACTTAGCGATATCGCCGACCTCTGCTGTGAAAAGCTGCGCCTCCACGAAGAGAGAATGCCAGGCTCGATCAAGTCCAAGCTGCGCTTGATAAAACAGATGCCAATGGGGGAAATCGAACGCTTGGACGTCAAGGTCAAGTGTCCCATGTGTGGTGGCGAAGGCTTCGAGTGGGTTGACATCTTTGGCGACGCTGAGAAAGACTTCTGTCGGATGGATTGTGAACACGGGAAAACCTCATTCTTTGACTTCCTACAGTGGATGTGGACCGTATACAATGCTAGACGCAATCCGCTGCCGGGTTTTGACGTCTGTCTGACCGACGGAAAAGTTGAGGAACTTATTTCGGTGTTGTACAACGACTTTCAAAAACACTGCTTACCGCCGGATGCCAGCAGCCCCATCATTAAGCTCGAAGATCTGTCGGGGAAAGACCTGAGCGACTGACGGAAATAGGGGAAAATACGGGGAAAATTGGGGAAATTGGGGGGATCTGACTATCGCCGCTTCTTGTCTGAATAGACTGGATGGCACCGGCTCTCTATAATGCCGCTGGGATTGATTGAAGGAGGTTTTCTCATGCCGCATAAAACCCGTAACTTGGCCTTTACAGTCGCGCTCATACTGTGGGCCGCCTCTGCAAATGCGGCGGGGGACGTGCGGGTCTGGGAAGAGGGGTTGACGCTGCCGACGTACGAAGTGGGGCCGGGCGACATTAACCCGCGGTTTTTCGACGGGCGCGGGTACCAGGGCGCCACGGGGCCCGTGTATCCGTACCCGATGCTGGACGTGCTGACGCAGAACAAGGTTGACCACACGTACAAGGCGTTGTGGCTGGAAAACGAGTATGTGCGGTTTTGCGTCTTGCCCGAGATCGGCGGCAGAATCTTCGAAGCCTATGATAAAACCAACGACCACCACTTCTTTTATCGCCAGCATGTGATCAAACCCGATCTGATTGGCATGCTGGGCGCCTGGATTTCGGGCGGGGTCGAGTGGTGCGTGTTTCACCACCACCGCAACACGACGTTCATGCCGGTGGACTACATCCTGGCGGAGAATGACGACGGCAGTAAGACGATCTGGGTCGGCGAAACCGAGCGGCGCCACCGGATGACGTGGCTGATCGGCATGACGCTCGAGCCGGGGAAGTCACGGCTGGATGTGACGGTGAAGCTGTTCAACGGGACGCCGTACGTCAACTCGATCCTGTACTGGGCGAACGTGGCCATTCACGCCACGCCCGCGTATCAGATCATCTTCCCGCCCAGCACGCAGTTCGCCACGTTTCACGGAAAGAACCAGTTCTCGCACTGGCCCATCTCGCACGAGACGTTTAACAACGTCGATTACACGGGGGGCGTCGACGTGAGTTGGTGGAAGAGCCACGCCGGGGCGACCTCGTTTTTCGCATGGAACGCCCAGGAGGACTTCTTCGCCGGCTACGACCATGACAAGCACGCCGGCGTGGTGCACGTCGCCGATCACCACGTCGTGCCGGGCATGAAACTCTGGACGTGGGGCACCCAATCCACCGGCGACCGGGTTAAACTGACGGATTCCGACGGGCCGTACGCGGAAATCATGGTGGGCGCCTGGTCGGACAACCAGCCCGATTACAGTTGGATTCAGCCGCATGAGACGAAAGTCTTCACGCAGAGCTGGTACCCGCTGCGCGACCTCGATGGGGTGTGCAACGCCACCCGCGAAGCCGCCGTCAACCTCACTATGTTGCCCGAAGGCGGGGCGCGGCTTGCGTTCAACGCGGCCGGGAAACACTCGAGGGCGCGCGCGGTGCTGGCCGCCAAAGGCTCGATCCTGCTCGACAAAACGATTGCCATCGACCCGGCCGCGCC
>Ga0315285_10000869_pt1 | contig 31547 bp, 26 predicted proteins | sample YL17G09_36_MG_FD_203698 | JGI IMG/M metagenome (GOLD analysis project Ga0315285, IMG submission 203698) | Sediment microbial communities from Yellowstone Lake, YNP, Wyoming, USA - YL17G09_36 | ecosystem: Environmental > Aquatic > Freshwater > Lake > Sediment | place: USA: Wyoming | collected...
CAGGGAAATGTACAAGTTCGCACCTGGCTCATTTCCAATAAGCGAATCGTTGTCATCGCGTTTGCTCTCACTTCCGATCTTCCCCGCATTGCGTGATGCCGAGGTGAAGTATGTCTGCGAGCAGATAATCGACTTCTGTGGGGGACCTTGAGGATGATGTGCGTCGATGTCGGCGTTCTGGGTGTAGGGTATTGGGGGCGCAAGATCGTTGACGAGTACAGCGCCATCCAGGGAGTGAAGGTCAAAGCCGTATCGGACCTATCGGACAAGAATCTGGAGTATTGCAGCCGTCGACATAAGGTCGAAGGACTTCACCACAGCTACGAAGATGTCCTGAAGGACGATTCGATCGCCGCGGTCAACATATGTCTGCCAAACTCTCTGCACTTCCAGGCATGCAATGAGGCGCTCAAAAGGGGGAAGCATGTGTTGGTCGAGAAGCCGATCACTCTCAGCTCCGCGGATGGCAGGATTCTCGTCGACCTGGCCGAGGAAAAAAATCTCACGCTATCGGTCGGACACATCTACAGGTTCAATAACGCACTGCTGGAGGTCAAGAGGCTCATCGATGACAACTTCTTCGGGAAGATATTCTTTCTGAACATGACTTGGGTCAACCTTGAGCCCCCGTATGCCGACAGGGACGTGATAGTCGATTTGGCTCCTCATTATTTCGACATCGCGAACTTCCTGCTCGATGCGTGGCCTGAGAGGATCACTTGCGTTGCCCGTCCCTTCAGGCGAAAGAAGATGGAGGAGACCGCATACATAACTTCGGAGACGTCTGATGGCGAGATCGCACATGCCAATCTGAGTTGGCTCGCCCCCAGGAAGGTGAGGCAGGTCGAGGTGGTCGGCGAGAACAGGTCCTGCGTGATCGACGCCGTCGGACAGGAAGTGACCGTGCACGAGAGCGGATACACTTATAGGCTCGGGATCGAGAGGAACAACACGATAAGGACTGAGCTGGAACATTTCCTGAAGGCTATAGGGGACCCTCTGATGGAGACGAAGAACAGCGGAGTGATCGGCGTCAAGACTGTGGAAATGATCGAACACTCCAAGAGATCTCTGACCGAAGGCAGAACGGTCGAGACCAATGTCTGAGCGAGGGGGATGAGCTAGGATGCCGAGAAAGGTCCTGATGCTCCTCTCTAACGAATTCAGACCTGACCCACGAGTGCACAAAGAAGCACTGGGTTTGATGTCCGCAGGATATGAGGTGACCATTCTCGCATGGAACAGAGATCGAACATTTCCAGAAAAAGACGCACAGAAGGGAATCGAGGTCAGAAGAATCAGTACAAGACCAATAACTGGAACGATGTCTCTAATAATCAACTATCCATCATTTCTTCTTAGGTCAATTTTCAGGTCCAGAGGTCTTTCCTTCGATGTGGTTCACTCCAATGATCTAGACACCCTCCTTATCGGCGTCTTGATATCAAGGTTAAGAGGTGTTCCCCTCGTCTATGACGCTCACGAGCACTATGCCAAGATGGTCGAAACGGATTTGCCCAAATCAATATCGCCTATCATCGATCGCATCGAAGCTATGCTCATCAAGAGAGCATCGCTTGTGGTTGCAGCAAACGAACCAATCGCAGATTATCTCCGTCCTAACGCTCGTTCTGATATCATTGTCGTTATGAATTGTATCGACGTTCCCACTATGCATCATAGGATCAGAGACGTTGCACAGAACGAATTTGTACTGTTCTACGGTGGGACTCTTGAACCGATGAGGTACATCGAGGAGACGATCCAAGCGGTCAAGAACATAGACGACTGCCGATTGCGAATCGCCGGTCTTGGGAGACTGAGGGGAATGGTTCAGAGAACCGCTCAACAAAGTGAAAGGGTCGAGTACCTCGGCTTCCTCCCTCATGACAAGTTGCTGAGCGAGATGGCGGAATCCGACGCCGTGCTGTGCCTCCTGGACCCTTCCAACGAGAACTATAGGATCGCTACACCGAACCGATTGTGCGAGGCGATGGCGCTAGGTGTGCCTGTGATAGCCTCCAATGCCACGCTTACCGGGAAGATCGTCGAAGATACTGGATGTGGCATTTCGATGGATTGGTCTGAGGAGGATCTTGCTGAAGCTGTCAGAAGGCTCAGAGAGCCTGCCTTACATGCGAAGATGGGGGAGAACGGTATTGGAGCGGCGAGGTCTCAGTACAATTGGAGCGAGATGAAAGGAAGACTCCTGAAGAGCTACGATCTACTGTTGTCCAAACGCAAGTTCCAGAACAAATGATCAGGTCAGTCATTTCTCTTGAACTCGGATGAGATATAGTCCTTCATCTCTTTTGGGTTAATGACACTGGCGAAGAATTTGATATCCGTGAATGTGATTTCCTTCATCAAGTAAAGCAAGAAGGCAAATACGCCGGCCGAGATTAGTCCATATCCTATCAGATCGTACCAGTGGGTTATCAGCCAGATGTTGCTTATACTGACTAGTAATAACCCGGTGATGGCGGCGGCGACGATATGAAGTAGTATGCGCGGGTTCGATTTTGTCCCCGTCAATCGCATCACTACGAATCTTGTCGCTACGAAGAGCGCTGCGATTCCAAGCATGTTTGCGATCGCCGCACCGGTCTCGGCCAAACCCAGTAGATTGATCCCTAAAACGCTGACAGGGATGAAAATGACGAGGAGCGAGATATTCACTGTCAATGAAAGGAGGGTCAGCTTTGCCGATATATCTGGGCGGTTGACTGCGTTTATCTGGCTCGAATACACTCCGTTTAGAAGACCAAGCATCATCGAGATGCTGAGGAACCTGAGTGGTCCGGCGGCCGCTTCGAACGTACCTCCGAACATGATGACGGCTATCTCGTTGGGGAAGAGAAGGATAAAGGTCGCAATCGGCATCGCGAGTATGGATATGTAGCGCTCTGCCAGCCTTGTCTTCTCTCTCACCTGGTCCATCCTCCCCTCCGAATGGAGCTTGGAGAAGGTGGGAAATGTCAACGTCGAGACCGCGGCCCCTATCACTGCAAAAAGGCTGAGGAAGGACTGGCTAGCACTATAGTAGCCGACGTCAGGGTCAGACCAGAAGAAACCGATCAACAGCTTGTCCGCGTTAGCGGAAATTGCGCCCATTACCGAGACGATGGCGATGGGAAATGCGAATTTGAGATATGATCTGAAGAGCGTGGGTTTTCGAAATCTGATTCTATATTTCGAAAGAAGAAGGAGGCTGATTATTACCACTCCCATGCCACCTAAGACGAAAGCATAAGCAAGGTGTACCGCGCTCAGTCTGTTGATTGAAACGAAAACGATGAGAGGTATTCTGATAAGAGGGTCGAAGAACAACGATATCTGTGTTCTGGCTGTCTCGACGCGAGCGTCAAAGGTAGCAGTCGCTATGCCTGCTATGTCATAGAAAACGAAATACAGAATGAACAGTAGTATGATCTCAAAGGTTGTGCTTGAGTACCACTTACCTGAGACAACTCCCCATATCAATATTGACAGGAGCACCGTCACTACCATTATCGCAGTGAGGACTACTTTGACGAAGGCGTACGTACTGACACATTCGTCAAGATCCCCCCCTTCCGAGATACGTTTTACATGGGCAGCACCGAACCCAAGGTCTGCAAGAGAGTTGAATGTCGCAACAAAAGCTATCGTCCAGGAAACGCTTCCGTAGACATCTGCGCCAAGATATCGAGTCATGAAGAACAGGCCTATGAAGGCCAGTCCCGCAGACCCGAATCTTGAGAGCACAATGAGGAATGATTTGCGACCTATCACGCCATCACTTCAATGGGATATGCTGGAAAATATTTAATCCTGCCCCCTCGGCATCTAAATGGCTCACGTATGGGCATCCACTGGACAACACTGATGACAAATCCGTCACAAAATGAGAATCAATACTTCACGAATTCTGTGTTCGTAGCATCCAAAATTATCTCACACCATCGGACTAGGCACTTGCATAAATCTCGCTCAGTTTACGGACCACATGTCGAGGATTGTGATATCTTCTTACATAATTCATGCACCGTTCCCTTAGATCCTCCTCTATGCCATTTTCTAGTATCCCGAGCACTTGATTTCCAAGATCACCCTCACTGTTCGCTTTCAAGACTGGACAATCTTGGGGGAACATGCTATCATCGTAGGAGCTTATTGCTGGTACACCGATCGCCATCGCTTCAAGGGCCACCTTTGAGAAAATCGATAGGTTATTAAGTTGGTCGACCACAACATCGACCCTCCTCATGATACTCATGGTTTCCTTATGCGTCTTTTTCTCGACGATTATTAGTTCCACCTTTCGTTCTTGAACAAGAGAAGCCAATGCCTTTTGAATTGAATCGGTTCCCTTTATAGAACGCTTAGTTGGGAAATGGCCAATTCTGAGCAAGGTCGGTCTATCAGGTCTCGGCTGAACAGGTTCTTCGAATACCTCACTTATGGGATTGGGTAACCACACAGCGTCGGGGTGCCATTTGATGAGGTCAGGTGTCGAAATAATCTTCGCGTCTGCAAGATCTCTGTGATGCATCCCGTATCCCATTCTCGACTCGGAACCGTGATAGTGGAGAATCCATCGCGCCTTGGATTTCCTTTTCAGTGTTCGCAGGACCACCTGGCTTCTTCTGATTCCACCGTGGATGTGAATGATGTCGGCTGATCTGAGAAGGGGAAGGTGGAACAACAGCTCCAAGTTAAATCCAACGAAACCATCCAGTACCAAGGGAAAATCTGGCTCTTGCATCGAATATCTTTTGTGGGCTAGCATAAGAGCGTCATGACCCTGCTCCCTTTGGTAATCCCTCAGATCACCCGCCACGCCGGCAATGTTGTTCAAATGGACGATTCTGATTTCCCAACCTCCTCAGGTCCTTCCATGATGTGGCGATTTCGTTGGAATCATGAACTTAGCATTCCTTGCGGACTTGAGCACCTGATCGATTCCATCCGGCAGCCAATTTCTCGGGTAAGCATCCAGTCCTTCGAAATCCCCTTGTCCATATTCTCTTCTTGCCACTTTTTTCGAGTACCCATATGATTTCCCACTTCACCCCGATGTTGAAGTTTGGGATTGTCAGATGAAGGTACTTCTTGAATTGCCATCGTAACAATCCTTCGGTATCGTGCTCTGCCCCTCGAATCTATATTCAACCTCGTTAATCTTTCCGTTATGTGAAATCCTTGTGCATATCTCGTTTCTTGATTGTGCCAGAGCTTGGAGGTTCTTCTCGCAGTCGATAGTGTCCTGCAAACGAGATTGAGAGGTCCCGGCGTTTCGTTTTGTCCCACCTGATACGTCTCCCACCAGCCTGTGGATCTGGGAACAATCTTTATATATCCACTTTACAATAACTACAGTTTGTCCGACACTCGTCGGACTAATCGGATGGGATGCGATAATGGGCATTGCTGTATTGCGAAGACGCCTTTCTCACCTCCCGGTCGGAGGCATACGATGTACCTTAAGCAGTTAGAGCTAGAGAACTTCAAGTCCTTTGGAAAGAAGATGTCTGTCCCGTTCCTTGAGGGATACACCGCTGTTACCGGACCAAACGGTTCTGGCAAGTCCAATATCTCCGATGCCATACTGTTCGTGCTCGGACCGAAGAGCTCCAGAGCGATCAGGGCCGGGAAGTTAACGGATTTGATATTCAACGGCGGGAAGTCCAAACAACCCGCATCCCAAACCAAGGTCTCGCTGATATTCGACAACAGCGATCGCATGATCCCCATCGATTCAGATGCCGTCAAACTGACGAGGCTCGTGAAGCTATCTGAGACCAATGACGGTTACAATTCATATTTCTACGTCAACGACCGAAAGTCCTCTTTGACCGAGTTCGACACTCTTCTCTCCAACGCCAGGATAAGCGCAGACGGATACAACTTCGTCCAGCAGGGAGACGTCACAAAGATCGTTGAGATGTCCAATCTCGAGAGGAGGAGGATACTCGATGACATCTCCGGGATAACCAAGTTCGACGAGGAGATCTTCAAGGCGGAGACTGAACGCAAAGAGGCGGAGGAGAACATCGATCGCATCTCGATAATAATTGCAGAGCTGGAGAAGCAGATCGAACAGCTCGAAGGCGAGAGAGTCTCGGCCCTCAAGTACCTCGAGATTAAGGAGAAGCTCGACCTTTCCAAGGCCCAGATGGCGTACAAGAGGAAAGAGAGCGCGGAGAGTGAGATCGAATCGATAAACAAGCAGATCGAGCAGTATTCCAAAGAGGTCGAGTCTCTCAAGAAGAAGAAGGATGAGATCGCTAGCAGGATCCAGGAAGTGGAGTCGAAGATACTCGAAGTTGAGAAGGAGACCGAAGATAGAGGGGGACAGGAGTTCAAAGAGCTCAAGGAGAAGGTCGACCTCACCAAGATCGAGATCGCCCGGACGCAGGACCAGGCCGCCAGAGCTCTCGAGAATGTCGTTGAGATAGAAGGGACGCTTGAGTCCAAGACGGAAGAAAAGGAGTCCTTGAAGGAAGAGATCGAATCATTGTCAACCAAGTTGAAGGAGACCGAGGAAGTCTACCTCGAGAAGCTCAGATCCCTCGAAGGCAGGAAAGCGGAGTTGGAGGAGGTCCACGGGAAGGTCAGCAAGCACGACGAGGAGCTGGGCAAGCTCGAAAAGAAGATCACTGATATGGATAGGATGATCGGTGACAGGGAGGAGAAGCTCCACGAGATGATCCTCGAAAAGGAGCGGATCGAGGACAAGCGTGATAGGCTGAGCGTCGACATCTCGACCCTCGAGGAGACGAAGAAGAACCTTGAGTTTGAGGTGAATGACGCCGATTGGAACATCAAGGAGCTGAAGAGCGCGGACAAAGGATCATCAATGGAGCTCAAGGGGTTGCAAGAGCAATTCCATTCCAAGAAGAACCTGGAAGGAAAGTTGGATCGTCAAACACAGGAGCTGGAAGATGCAATAAAGCGCCTCACCAGGGAGTACAATAGTCTGAAGGCTGAACAGGAGGCAGTAGAGAGCGTCGCCAAAGGGTACACGAGGGCTGTCAGGGCGATGCTCGAGGCCCGAGACAAGCGGGGGATAAAGGGGATCCATGGAACGATCGCCGAATTGGCCGAAGTCGATTCCAAGTTTGAGATCGCTCTGAACGTCTCGGCTGGAAGTCGAATGCAGTCGATTGTTGTGGACAGCGATGAGGTGGCCGCTACCGCCATCAAATTCCTGAAGGACGGCAATTTGGGGCGAGCTACCTTCCTTCCTCTCAACAAGATGCTCGACGGTAAGCCAAGAGGCAAGGCCATACTCGCCGAGAAGCAATCGGTGGGATATGCCATAGACCTCATCAAGTTCGATCAGAAGTTCCGGGCCGCTTTCTGGTATGTGTTCGGGGACACGGTGGTAGTGGAGACGCTCGACCAGGCACGAAAGTTGATGGGAGGGGTTCGACTGGTCACGCTCGGAGGAGAGTTGCTCGAGGCCTCCGGTGCGATGGTCGGCGGCACGGTCGAGACGGCACAGCTGAAGTTCGGATCCTCGGCGAAGGGAAAGTTGGAGGAGCTGGCCGAACAGCTGCGGCGTGCGATCGAAGAATCGGAGAAGGCGTCGGAGCAATTGAAAGCGACCAGGGCAGAGCTCGTTGGTCTAGAGAACAGGATAAGGGAGCTGAGCGGGACAGAGAGCACGAAGGACGTTAGACTCGGTGCCCTGGAATCGAGGAAACAAGAGGTCCGGACCAGGCTCATCAAGGCGGCAGAGGAGCTGAAGGCGAAGACCGGAGAGCTGACAAGAATCGGGGAGAATTTGAAGTCCATTTCACATCAGATCGACATTCTATTGGAAGAGATCGGACGAATGAAAGACGAGAGGGAGCTGGACAAGAACACGATGTCCGAGCTCGCCCCGCACGATCTTTCTCAGAGATTGAAGACATTACAGAGCGAGATTGTCGAGTTCAGCACCGCAGTCTCGGAGCTCAAGTCAGAGAGAGAGACCGCACAGGGCCAGGCCGATCTTGCGAGGAAGAGGTTCTCAGACATTGACGCGCTTGAGAAAGATTCGCGGGAGAAGATCGGGAAGCTCAAGAAGGAGGCAAAGGAGGCCGGCGGCAAGGAATCAAAGCTGAAGGTGGAATTGACCGGTCTCAAGAAGATCGAAGAATCGATGGGCAAGGAGATCAACGAACTGAGGGAGAAGAGAGACTCATTGTTCAAGAACAAGGTCTCACTGGAGGGTGAGAAGGACAAGGTCCAGTCGAAGACAGAGACCGCCTCTGACTTCTCCATAGGTCTGACGACGAGGCTCTCTGTCGCTCAAGAGAGGTTGAAGGAGCTGGAGACTGAATTGAAGCAGTACAACATCGAGATAACGCCTCCGCTGCCTTCGATCGAATCGCTAAAAGACGCGATCAGCTCCTGCGAATCGACATTGGCCTCGATGGGCGCCGTGAACCTCAGGGCGATCGATGACTACGGGCAGAAGAAGACCCGTCACGATGAGCTGAACACCGAGACCCAGAGGCTCCAAGAGCAGAGAAAGGACCTTCTTGCACTGATGGACGATCTCAATGGAAAGAAAAAGGTCGGGCTGTTCAAGGTCTATGGTGCTGTCAACGAGAACTTCAAGCGGACCTACGCTGAGCTGTCCGGAGGCGGGGAGGCCGAACTCGTGATTGAGAACCAGGAATCGCCGTTCGAAGGCGGGCTATTGATCAAGGCAAGGCCAAAGAATGGCAAGGTGCTCAGATTGGAAGCTCTCAGTGGAGGTGAGAAGAGCCTTACCGCGCTCGCATTCGTTTTCGCGATACAAGAGCACCAACCGTCACCGTTCTATCTCCTGGACGAGGTCGACATGTTCCTCGACGCCATCAATGCGGATACCGTAGCGCACAGGATCCAGAGGGCTTCGAAGACCGCACAGTTCGTTCAGATATCCTTGAGAAAAGTGACGTTGAACAAGGCGGATCATATCATCGGCGTGACGAAGCAAGAAGGCGGTCTGAGCAGCGTTATCATGAAACCGAACATAGGAGAGATCAATGATCTCCAGGAAGAGCTCAAGATCCCGAACGAGAAGGTCATGGAGGGCGCTTCATGATAGAATGCTCGGCGATCGGACCGGTTCTAGACCATCTTCTCTTTCACAAGGCAATAATCGACGAGGGTGAGCGGGCGAAGAAGATCGACGGATACCTGGATATTCTGCACCAGTCCAAGGACGGCGTCCCGATGGCCTCAGTGAACCCGCTCGATCAGTCCATACAGCTGGTATTCGAGCTCGTCCTTTCGAACAGCTTCGACCCTTGGGATATCGATCTTGTCGAATTTACCAGGCTTTACGCTCAGAAGATGAACGATGAAGAGGTCAATTTCATTATCGCTGGTAAGCTGATCTTCATGGCATGGTCGATTCTCAGGCTTCAGAGCGAAAAAGTGCTCGTCGATCACGAGAAGATTGAAGGTGAAGGCCTGTTTTGCAGCGACTGGGACATCGACAGCCTGGACGCGTTCCGACAGGAACCCCTGGATCTCGCCGAATTCTGCGAGGTCCCAGAGAGCGTGGAGCTCACGGAAGTCGTGAGGCACCGGGGCTCGAGACCGGTCTCGTTGGTCGAACTTCTGGATGCTTTCGACGAGGCTAGGAAGGACGCTGAGGCAAATGTTCAGAGGCAGTTGCTCAGAGAGGCCATGAAGAAGGCTCAAGGAGTCTTCGACGAGAAGGCTCATACCGAGGATCTGGAGAAGGACGTCGAGAACGTATGGAACAGGATACAGCGATGCGGTCCCGGCTCGATCAGGATCGAGGACATCTACAATTGTAGCAAAGAGGACAGGGTGATGGTGTTCGTGTCCCTTCTCTTCCTGGCAAAGATGGGCAGGATATCGATCTGGCAGGACGACTTTCCATTCGGCCAGATCTTCCTTGAGGTGAGAGTGCCATGGGACATCGGCACGATCGAAGACGCTACGGCCGCTCAGATCGATGTTGTGAAGGGAGAGTCCGCGAAGACCGAAATGGTGATCTGAGTTGGACCCGATCAGGGTGATAGAGGCCGTGCTGTTCTCCTCGAAGCCCTTGAAAGTGTCCGATATATCATCGACCACACAACTCTCCGATCCTGTGATACGAGCTGCGATGAAGAAGCTTGCCAAGGAGTATCGTGACAGAGGCTCGGTCATTGAGATAGTGAAGATCGGACCGAAGTACTCCATGCAGCTACGAAAGGAATTCACGGAGTGCGCGCGCCCCTTCACCGAGAAGGAGGTGCCCGATGAGGTCCTGAAGACGGCCGCGATGATCGCATATCATCAGCCGGTCCTACAAAGTGTTCTGGCAAAGGTGTTGGGAACGGAAGTCTACAAGGATGTAGGATCACTCCGATCATTGGGTCTGGTGAAAGCGAAGAAGCGGGGACAGACCCTTCAGCTCACAACGACGCAGCGGTTCGCCGAGTACTTCGGGATCGAGGGATCCACCCGGGATGACATAAAGAAGTGGATGGAGAGCCAACTCAAGAAGGGATGAGACGGACCGAGGTCGAACTTCCTTTCTCGATGTCTATTATGAACGATGTCGCTCCTTCGTGCTGGTTTCAAGGAAAGATTTAAATGGTCTTCCCACGATGACTTGCAAAAGTGATACCATGGTCATGCCACTTGCGCTACTCGAAAAATCAATGAACAGAAAGATCTCGTTGCTTCTCAAGGACAACAGGATTCTGGAAGGAAAGCTGACGGGTTACGACGACTACATGAACATGGTTCTAGAGGACACCGAGGAACGCACTTCCGATCAGACGAGGCGCCTGGGAACTGTCATCCTGAGGGGCAACAACGTCGTGAGCATCTCCCCGTTCTGATGCTGTCTACGTTGCGATCGAACGAATAGATAGTCGATTCCTTTCCGAAATGATTTTGATGCGCCACTTCGTTCTGAGGTACGATGAAGGCAGTGATCCTTGCGGGTGGGCTTGGTACAAGACTCAGGCCGTTGACCTATACGATACCAAAGGCGCTTGTGCCCTTGTGCGGCAAACCACTCATATCCCACATCGTCGACGCCATGCCGCCTTGGGTGGACACCGTTCTCATCGCTGTCAATTACAAGAAGGACGCCCTTGAATCTTACTTCGAAATGCTGACCCTACCAAGGAAGATCATATTGATCGAGGAATCGACCCCCCTCGGGACCGGCGGCGCAATAAAGAACGTCAGCGGTCATCTGGATGATACATTCGTCGCTTTCAACGGGGATGTACTATCATCTATCGATATGGGATCAATGGTTCGCTTTCATAGGTCATCAGGGGGGATTGGGACCATCTCCTTATGGGAAGTGCCAGATCCGAGTGCCTTCGGCGTCGTGGCGCTTGAGAGCGACAATAGGATACGAACCTTCCAGGAGAAGCCCGCAAAGGGGGAGGAGTTGTCGAACCTGATCAATGCTGGCGTCTATGTCTTCGAACCAGACATCTTAGAGAACATAGAGGAAGGCCCTGTCTCGCTGGAGCGTCAGGTCTTCCCGAGAGTGCTCGATAGAGGCGTCTACGGTTACAGGTTCGAGGGATACTGGGCCGATTGCGGTACAAGGGAGAGCTTCCTGAGGGCCCAAAGGATCCTCATGGACATGGGAAGGCATATGACGTCCGCCAATTCGCTCATCGACTCCTGCACGGTCGCCTCGCCGAACTACTTGGAGGGCGTCATCGGTCGGAACTGCAGCATAGGACCCTACGTCTCCGCTCAAGACGGCGTGATCCTGGGCGAAGGGTGTGTTGTTTCGAACAGCATTCTGATGGAGGGAGCTGTCGTGGGTCCGAATTCGATAGTCAAAGGATCGATTGTAGGACCGCGGTCCGAGATCGGTTCCGGCGAGAAGATTATCGACTCGATACTTGCCATCAGTTAGATCGTTTCTTGGCGATATGGCTCGCTTCTAGCATAGGTATTTATTCTATAATCCATTTGGGGGGAATTGTAGGCAATTGGGGCCTCCGATGAAGCGAACCGAGCGATTGGTTAACTTTGTTAGCGGAAGGAAGTTCCGCAAGAGCTGGTACGCATTCATCATCGCATTCTTCCTGATCTTTGTCATTCTCCCGACCATCTACGTTCTCACATATACGTACACGCAGTGGAACGCGATCCAGAGCAATGTCCTCGACAACAAAGAGACCGTTGACATGATATTGGGGGCCATCGCAGCCTCTTTCGAGATCGCGGCAATCGTGACCATAGTAGACTTTGTCGTCGGCCTGCCCATGGCTTGGATGCTTGTACGTAAGAAGTTCAGGGGCAAGAACTTCTTAGACACGCTCATCGACATGCCTCTGGTCGTCCCCACCGCGGCTCTGGGTTTCTCCAGCGCCATATTCTGGGCGGCGACCCCGTCCGCGATGAACGCCCCGCCGTTCGCGCTCGGAGCGATAACGTCTCCGATGTTGCTCATCATACTGCTTCACATCGTATTCTCATATCCCTATATGGTGCGGTCCTTGGCCGCGATCCTCGAACAGATCGACGAGACATACGAGATCGCTGGGCAGACTCTGGGGGCCAGCAAACTGACGGCGGTCAGGACCATCACCCTTCCTTTGTTCAGGGCCGGGTTGGTCACTGGGATCATCTTGTGCTTCTCGAGGAGCCTGAGCGAGACCGGAGGCACCATGATCGCATTGTCGACCATGGCCAACTCCGCAGGTTTCAATACGGGGCCCACGCTCATTGGCACATGGAAGAAGCTCTCCGGCTCAAATCCAGATCTTATTCCTCAGCTTGCCTTCGTCAGCATTCTACTGATAATCATAGCGCTCGTTCTTCTCGTCATCCTGAAGCTGGTCGTGATGAAGGTGAGATTGCCTATGGGCAAGGTATGGCCAACCCCTGAGAAGATACTCAGCCGCGGATTGGTCCCTAAAATGAAGGACGGTTCCACCGTCCTGTTTCTTGCCGTTTTCATACTCATCCCTTCGTTCTTCATATTCTCGTTTGTTGCCACCTCGTCAGCAGCAGTTGGAGACTGGGCCCCGTTCCTCAACAGCTTGGGTTACTCTTTCGCCATCGCTGTGATCGTGACGGTCATAGATCTTGCCCTTGGAATCCCTCTTGCGCTCTACATTGCGAGGAACCCGTCGAAGAAAATAAGTCATTCACTCGACATACTGGTGAACGTCCCCCTTATCGTGCCCACAGCGGCCCTCGGGTTCTCTTTGGGACAATTCTGGACCGACCAGACCCTCATACCTTCCGTGCCGACGCTTCTCATCATCCTTGCGCACGTCGCATTCACCTATCCATTGGTCGTAAGGAACGTGACGGGAGCAATGGAGGAGATCGATCCGTCGTATGAGGAGACTGCAAGGACCCTTGGTGCAAAACCGATCCAAGGATTCAGGCGTGTCCTGTACCCGATGATAAAGAGCTCGATATTGGCCGGATCGATCATGGCGTTCACAAGAAGCCTTGGAGAGACCGGAGCGACGCAATCCGTTGTCAGCGACGTCATAACGGCTCCGGTCTATATTGTGCAACTGGTAAATACGAACCAGTATTATCTGGCCGGTCTCGCTTGCATCATCCTGATAATCGTCTCTTACGCCGCGATGCTCTTGTTGAGATACCTCACAAGAAAGAAGCAGGGGGCGCTGTAGATGCCGGAGATAAAGCTCGAGGGGATACGCAAGCACTACGGGAGCATCAAAGCCGCCGACGGCTTGGAGTTCACGGTCAAGGACGGCGAGTACCTCTGCCTCCTCGGCCCGACGGGCGCCGGGAAGACCACGGCCTTAAGGATCATAGCAGGCCTGACAGAACCGGATTCCGGCAAGGTCTTCTTCGACGGCCGGGACGTCACCGATATTGAGCCAGAAGATAGGAAAGCTGTACTGCTCTCTCAGACCTATTCCCTTTTCCCTCATATGACAGTCGCTGAGAACGTGCTGTTCGGGCCGAACATAAGGAACTGGCCAGAAGAAGTGAGGGTCAAGACCCTCGCGAACATGTTGGATCTGGTGAGATTGACGCGCAGATCGGACGCATATCCAAAGGAACTGAGCGGGGGAATGCAGCAACGGACCGCTCTCGCGAGGGCGCTCGCGTCGGGAGCTGAGGTCCTCCTGCTCGATGAGCCCCTGCGCGCCTTGGATGCGAGGTTGAGGATAAGTCTGCGGTACGAGCTGAGATCCCTCGCCAAATCGCTCGGTATCACTACGATACACGTCACACACGACCAGGACGAGGCGCTCGTCATGGCGGACCGGATCGCGGTCATAAGGAAAGGGAAGGTCCAGCAGATCGGGACACCGATCGAGGTATTTGAAAGACCGATTTCACCCTTCGTCGCTAATTTCTTGGGGCAATCGAACTTCTTGCAGGGCTCGGTCACCCATGTGGACGGCATGACAGAGGTAAGAGACGAACAAGGACGCACGGTCGCCGCTGGCACAGCGAACGTGGAGGTCGGAGAGAGAGTAGCGGTGGGGATCAAAGTCGGAAACACTGAGATAACGAAGGAACGGTACGGCTATTTGCAGGGAATCGTAGAGCGCACTCTATTCGAAGGTCGGAACATCTTCGTCGACGTGATGGTGGCGGGTCTTGGCCGCTTCTCTTCCAGGATCCCTGCCGGAAGAAGCAGAGAGTTCTCAGTTGGCGACAAGGTGTCGATAAAGTGGAGCCCTGAGAAGGCGACCGTGTTCAGATTGAAGGACAGAAGCCTTGATGACGAGCTGAGGGTGGAGTAGATGCCGGATGTTGAGATGAAGGACATCACAATGCGGTGGGGCAATGTCATCGCTGCGGAAGATGTCAATCTCAAGATCCAGGATGGAGAATATGTCACGATACTAGGGCCGTCGGGCTGCGGCAAGACCACGCTCGTCAGGATAATAGCTGGAATCCTCAAACAGACCAAAGGAGAAGTCTACATCGACGGCAAGGACATGGCCGATGTGCCGACCGAGGAGAGGGACATCGGTTATGTGTTCCAGAACATCGCACTGTTCCCGCACCTCGATGTGATGGAGAACGTCTCGTACGGCCCAAGGGTCAGGGACGTCCAAAAACCCGAATGGGAGAGAATATCCCACAAGTATCTGGAACTGGTCAAGCTCCTCGACAAGATGAAGATGTTCCCTTCGGAACTGTGTGGTGGTGAGCAGCAGAAGGTGTCTCTCGCCAGAGCCCTCTCTACGGGCGCCAGGCTCCTCCTGCTTGACGAACCGTTGTCAGCGCTGGATGCAAGGGTCAGGGTCGATCTGAGGTACGAACTGAGAAGACTGGTGAAATCGCTCGGGTTGACCACTCTACATGTCACACATGATCAGGAAGAGGCGATGTCGGTTTCGGACAGGATCGTCCTGATGAGGAGCGGACGTATAGTTGAATCTGACACTCCTGAGACCATGTATATGCGCCCGAAATCTATCTTCGCGGCATACTTCATCGGCGAGACGAACCTACTAGAGGGGTTGATCAAGAAGACCGACGCCGCCGCCACGACGGTCGAACTTAGAGACGGGACGCTGATCGAGGTGGCCACGACGGATTTCAGAGAGGGGGAGCCAGTAGTCATATCCGTGAGGCCAGAATATGTTTACCCTGCTGTCACAGGCATCCATGCTGTCGTTTCATCCGTCACTTTCGTGGGCACTCACTTCAGAATAGTCGCGGTAGCGGACACCGACGACAGAGTAGAGTTCGACGTTCCTGCGACAGTGGAGCGAGAATATAAAAAAGGGGACGACGTTAATCTAACGATAGATAAGAGGTCGGCAATAGTCTACGCCAGGACACCTGGAGAACTTGGGGAGGCGACAAAACTTGAGTGATGGCAGATCGCTGCTTGATTGGTTTGGAAAGCGCCGTGAGTCCGTCATAATGAATCAAATCCGAAACCACGCTTTGAAGGTCAGGGACACGGTCATGGAACTCAATCGCGCTGTAGCCGCGGTGGGCGACGGGGAAAAGGAAAAAGCGCTCGAGGCGATCAAGAGGCTGTTGATCTCCGAGAAGGATGCGGACATCCTTGAGAACTCCATCACGGAGGAACTCAGCAAGGGGGACTTGGAGACTAGAGAAAGAGAAGACCTGATGCACCTGGTACGGAGACTGGACTATGTGGCCGATTGGGCAAAGGAAGCGAGCCTCAATCTTCGACTCATACTCGAGGCGGACGTCGAGGTACCGAGGTCCCTATGGGCCAGCTACAGGATGATGACCGAGGAGCTCGAGAAGGCCGCCAAGGAGATCAAGATCAGCATCGACAACTTCGGGACCGACATCGAGGCCGTCATGAAACACGAACGCGAGGTCGAGGCTTGCGAACATGTCCTGGACGATCTTTACTTCTCGACCAAGAAAGAGATACTCTTCGCCCAGATGGACCCCAGAGCGATCTTCCTGATGAGGGATATGCTCCATGGTATTGAGAACTCGGCGGACAGCTGCAAAGATGCGGCCGACATAATCCATATCCTTGTCACATCGGATCTGCATCGCGGCAGGTAGACAATGGCCATGGCCCAGAGGCTTTTCGGCACGAACGGTGTCCGCGGTGTCGTCAATGAGGAGATGACGGTCCAGCTGGCAATGGACCTAGGTAGGGCGATAGGTACTCGCATGGAGGGACGTGTCGCGATCGGAAACGACTCCAGGACTTCCTGCGACATGCTGAAGAGCTCTGTCGCCGCTGGACTTATGTCCACTGGCGTCGAGGTCCTCGACCTGGGGCTTGTTCCGACCCCGGCTCTCCAGTTCTACGTTCAGGGGCATGATGTGAGCGGAGGAGTGATGATCACAGCATCCCACAATCCTCCCGAGTTCAACGGCATAAAATGTGTTGATCGCGATGGCACTGAGATGTCGCGTTCAAAGGAGGAAGCGATCGAGGAGACCTATTTCACGCGCGATTTTCGAGAGAGATCATGGAAGGAGATAGGGTCCATCAGAAAGGTATCCGGGGCTGTGACCAGATATCTTTCTTCGATCAGTAGATTGGTCGACATCGAGTCCATAAGGACCTCCGGCATGACGGTCGCTTTGGATTGCGCGAACGGAGCCGGTGCCGTCTCTACGCCGTTCCTTCTCGAGTCTCTAGGAGTGAGGGCAATAACGATCAACTGCAATCCTCAGGGAACATTCCCTGGACATCCGAGCGAACCGACTGAGGACAACTTGACAGACCTGATAGCCCTTGTGAAGAACTCATCATCAGATATCGGGATCGCCCAAGACGGGGATGGGGACAGGACCATATTCGTGGACGATCTGGGGCACTACGTCTACGGCGACAGAAGCCTCGCTCTCATTGCAGAATCGATCGTCAGGGAACGTGGGGGCGGCATCGTCGTTACGCCGGTGAGCACTTCTCTCATGGTGGAGGAGGTCGTCGTGGCCGCTGGCGGAGAAGTCGTGTATACGATGGTCGGCGCTCCGATCGTCGCGAGGAAGATGCGTGAGATCGGGGCGGTCTTCGGAGGAGAGGAGAACGGCGGTCTGATCTTCCCGGAACTCCAGTATTGCAGGGATGGGGCCATGGCCGCGGCGAAGATGCTCGAGATAATCTCGAAGCAAGGACCTCTCTCACAGCTCGTTGAGAGATTACCACAATATCATCTCGAGAAGCGGAAAGTGAACTGCCCGAATGAACACAAGGAGCGTGCAATGGATATGCTCTGCGACCGCTTCAAGTCCGAGGAGATAGATCTGACGGATGGGGCCAAGATGTATGTGGACGAAGGTTGGATATTGATACGACCGTCTGGTACCGAGCCGATATTCCGGATAATGTCCGAGGGCAAGACCAAGGACCACGCGCTGAAGTACGCCGATGATTTTGAGAGGCAGGTAAAGGAGATCATCGCATATCTTATGAGCGGCTCGAAATAGAATCGTAAGATCAGTCTAGCGGTCGAATTGACGTCGTGGGATAGCAAAGTGACGATGTTGGTGACGTGTCATCGACGGGGCTCAGTGAGAATGTGTGTCGAAACGAGAGGCCTCGATCCTAGAACATTGCCTCTACTTTCGATTCTTCCAGACCACCGCGATCGCTTCTCTCATCATCCTTGCCGCCAAAGCGGCCGTGTTTCCCTCATCGTAAGGCGGAGATACTTCGGTGATGTCGAATCCGACCATTCGCTTGCCGAGCATGTTGATGCACTTCTTCACTTCCAAAGGTGTAAGGCCGAAAGGTTCTGGTGTCCCTGTGCCTGGAGCGAAAGCAGGATCGATGCCATCGATGTCCAAGGTCAGGAAGACTCTCTCTTTCTCCATCATTCTCGCGGCTCGGCGGAATGCTTTCTCCACCCCTTCCTTGTGGATCGTGAACGCATCGATGTAGTTAGGCATCTTATCGCCCCTCTCCTCCGTCGATATGGACCTCACTCCGAAAACCAGTACGTTCTCGATGCCGACGTGTTCCGAGATCCTCCTCGTCACGCACGCATGGCTGTATTTGACCCCTAGATATTCCGGACGGTAGTCTAGGTGTGCATCTATCGATATGACGCCGATGTCGTCGAAAGCCTCAACGACAGGAATGGTGGTGGTGTGCTCGCCTCCAACGAATACAGGGAACTTCCCAGCGTTCACTATTCTCTTTGCGATCTCTCTGACGACCTCGACCATTTCGTCTGGGGATCCGCACTCGTCCACGTTCCCGAGGTCGTTCATGGGGATGTCCGAAAGGTCCACGTCGTGCTCGAACAAATACGCCTCAAAATTGTAAGAGGCCTGCCGAATGGCGTTCGGAGCCATTCTCGCGCCGGCTCTAAACGAAGCGGTCCGATCGAAAGGAACACCGCAAATAACAAACCGCGCGTCATCGAAGGACGCATTGGCATCAGCAAAACAGATGCCTGGAAGAACCATGTTCATACCCTGGTTATCTTCCGTTTTCCCATCGCAATGAGGTACAGGACCTCTTCACCCGGGTGAAGCTGCCCCTTCAGATCCTCAGGGATGCGAAGCTGGAAGTTCTCGTATGTGTCCATGTCCATCAGCTGGACCTCATCGCCCGCTAGAGCAAGAATCTGCGCCTTCCTCTTATCAATGAGGGGGATCTGGATCCTGTGCTTCACTGGATGGACTATGCTCCGCTTCTGCTCGTCGAAAATGCCCACCGCGTCTATCCTGGCCTTTGCTTCTCCATGCTTCCCGGGCTTTGATGTGGTAATCGAGATTATCTTGCAGGGCTCCTCATCGATAAGGAGGTAGCGTCCTTCCTTCAGCTCTCTGACCTCGGCCTGCGTCCATGACATATGTATCAGCATGGGAAATGAGCGTTCGCTTAAATAGTTTGCTCATTGTCTCCGTCTTCTCTCGGGACGTCTGGGAGGCTCGGGATACTTCTCCTTGATTTCCTCGACGCGCTTCACCAGACCATTCAGCAGCTTGTCTCCGATGAAATCTCCTTGCCAGTGATCGATCTTCGCCGCGATGGAGGCTTTCGAGGCGAGCACGCGTGCGATCTTCCCTCGCATCCAGTATGGCGCCCGATGTATAGAGGGGTGCAGGAAGATGATCCCGTGCTTCGGAGGTCTCTTGCCGCTCCTAAGGTGCAGGAACATCGCCTTCTCCGCCCCTAGCAGTTGGACCGTGCTTGAAGGCAGCTGCGAAAGTCGCTTCAGACTGCCGGCGAGCGAGATTAACCTCGCGCCTAGCGTCGCGCCCACAAGCGTCGTTAGGTTCGGCGCAACCTGCATCATTCTATCCTCGACATATCTTTCCAAGTCGTCTTTCGTCCGGTACGCATATGAGAGTGATGTCGCGAACTTCTTCAGGATATCGATGTCCTCTGGCAGGAGTTCCGCCCCGACCGATTCGATCTCCACGTCGAGGTCCTGGAGGATAGTGGACCTGTCGCCATTCTTCGAAATCGCCAGCGCGTACTTCTCGTCCTTGACGTAGTCGCTCAACTCAGGGAAGTGCAGTCCATACCACTCGTGCAACCTCTCATTCATGATATTGATCGTCTCGATCATGTCATCTTCTGCCCTGATTGCCTGGGCTGCGCATTTGTCGGGCCTGAGTGGCTCTCTCGTGCGGACTTTCCCTAACTCGACCATCGACTTGTGCATCAGGTCGGCGTCAAAGGAGTAGTCCTCAGGCCTTATGAACGAGGAATCAAAGACGACGGGTTTTCCCAACTTCGAGAGTCTGGAGTCGGCGACCTTCATCCTCTTCTGTGCCAGTTGCAGCTCCTCGGGTAGTATCTCTCCTTTTTGTATCGCAGCGAGCTTCTGCGCTATTGATTTTGGGCTCTTTTCGAAAAGAACGTGCTTCTTGATCTTCTGTTCGTCGCAAAGGAAGACTCCGAACCACTTCGTTACGAGAATCATCGGATGTAGATGTGGAAGCGTCTTATTGTTTTTGTCGACCGATCGAGGTCAGTATCCTTGTCATCTCTCTCTTGGTCAGCTCCTCGGCCCCCCCAAGACCAGCTGAGATCACCTGCAGGGCGGCGGCGAACTCGAGCGTTTCCATTCTGTGATATGCTTCGGGAAGGTCCTTCCCCACCGTGATCGCCCCATGCCTTTCAAGAAGGAATGCATTCGCATCCCCCATCGATTCGGCGAGTCTTTTCGCCAACCTATCGGTTCCAGGGGTCTCATAGGGAACAAGCGGGACCGCACCGAGGACCAACACCCCTTCCGGCGTCAGTCCGGTCCTCAATGGGATCCCAGCTACGGCTAGGACTGTACAATACAGGGGATGCGTGTGGATCACCGCTCCGACGTCCTTCCTGTGCTTGTAGAAAGTCGTGTGAAAGGGGACTTCTATCGATGGTCTTCCGGCTCCGGTGGTCTTCCCCTCCGAGATGGAGATTCTGACCAGGTCCTTTTCGATCAGAAATCCCTTGCAGGCACCAGATGGGGTGATCAGCAGATCGTCATGGTCAATCCTCACGCTCAGGTTCCCGGCCGTCCCGAAGGTCAGTCCTCTGTCGTAAACGAGCCTGCCATATTCCACCAGTTCTTTCCTGGCGGTCTTCTCAGTCACCAGGACGATCACCTCTCATCTTGATGATGTCTCTCGGAGACAGAACGCCGATCTCCGTTATGAATCCCTTGACGTACTTGCTGGGTGTGACGTCGAACGCTGGATTCAGGGCCGACGATCCCATCGGAGCGATCCTCTTACCCTCCACATCGGTGACCTCCCCCTCGCTCCTGTTCTCAATCGGTATCTTATCCCCAGAGTCTATCGAGAAATCGAAGGTAGAAATCGGGGCAGCGACATAGAACGGGATCCCCAGCTCCCTCGCTACCACTGCCTTCTCGAAAGTCCCTATCTTGTTCGCAAAATCCCCACTCGAGGCGATCCTGTCAGCCCCGACGATGATGATGTCCACATCCTTCTTCATGAAGTGCCCCGATGCCCCATCCGCAATGATCGCATGCGGTATGCCTTCGTTGGCAAGCTCCCAGGCCGTGAGTCTCATGCCCTGCAATCTAGGTCTGGTCTCAGAAACGAACACGAAGATATTCTTTCTTGCATACCATGCCATCCTGATTGGGGCGAGGGCGGTACCGACATCAACCGTCGCGAGCGCACCAGCATTGCAGTGTGTCATCACACTGAATCCGTCATCCACTAGGGGAGCGCCATTCTCTCCGATCATCGTACAACGCTGCACTATGTCGTCTGCGTAACGGTTCGCTTCATTGACTGGGTCGCATCCGGAATCGATCGATTTCAGCATGTGGTCGACCGCATAGAAGAGATCGTTCGCTGTCGGTCTCGCTGCCTTAAGAATGGTCGCAGCTTCGTTAGTGTTCATCTTACTGAGGGTCGCTAGAGCCATGCCATATGCTGCAGCAGCACCTATCGATGGCGCACCGCGAACGGTCATGTTCTTGATCGCATCTGCAACATCCTTGCTGTGGCCAAACTCGACGATCTCGAAACGTTGAGGGAGAACGCGCTGGTCGATCATTCTGACCTTCTCGCCTTCGAACCATACAGCCCTGAACTCCGCGACTCCATCCTTGAGAACGACCCTCAAATTCTCACGCCGAGGAGATGCAATTCGCAACTAGAAAAACATTGGTTTCACTGGAGATCCGCCTCACTGAGGATGGATTGACTTGATGGATGTACCATCCAGGCTATCCTTTAATATTAGTGACGCGGCTCCTAACCCGAAGGATGGTCCAAATGGATGAAACCTTTTCCTTTGAGGTCTACTCGACCGCTTCTGGGTTGAAGCAGATCTCGAATCCAATAAGAAAAAAGATTCTGAGCGAGCTCAAGAAAAGAGAGCTGAGCCTCAGCGAGATCGCGGTCTTGGTTGGGAAGGCCCAATCCACCCTCTCTAGCCACCTGGATGAACTAACCAGGGATGGCTTGATCGCGTCTCGTGGCGATCCCGAAGACAATCGCAGGAAGATATTCTACTTGATTTCCAAGCCGATAGGCAGCTCTGTAGTTCCAAGGGACGACCTCAGGGAGGTAGTCGGAACGACGATAGCTGGGTCTATCGGAACACCAAGCTCGTTTCTGAAGGGTGTGATAAGGTCTATCATCATCGGAATCCAGGCAGTCGGTTTCAGAATGGATCCGGTGTTGACCGAGATTGGAAGGATGATCGGTCTTGAGATCGCCAAGAGGATGAAGTCTGACGACATCGAAGGGCTGATCAAAGAAATCGAGACATTCTATGAGGAGCACGAGCTAGGCGAGGTGTGCGTCTACTCAGTGACACCACTTAGCCTCATAATACGGGACGAGTACAACTGTCACAAGGTCCCAGAAGCTGGCAAGACTTTGTGCATGATAAATGAGGGGATTCTGAGCGCTATATTCGAGAGCAAGATAGGTACGGCTTTGAGGGTCAGGACAAGCACCGAGTGCCTGGCAGACGGGTTCAATCACTGCAGGGTGTACATAGAGCCAGTGCCAAGGCCAACTTGAGAGAAATCGGACTGGTCCTACTGCGATCTCGAAGGAGGATACGAAAGAGACAAAATCCCGTTCTAAGGAGTATACTTGAACGGATGCCGCACAGATTCCTTCTGGTAGTCGATTTCCTCAAGGGTCGGCCTACCTTCGATGGCCTTTCTGATGGCGTATCTCGCCGCCTTGTAGTTGTTGACCTTGACCCTATGTCTGTTCGCGGCTGCGGGATGGACGAACACGTTAGCGATCAACACCACGTCGTTCAACATCTCCTTCGGTAAGAAGCCGTCCTCCACGCTAGCATCGATCGCCCACTTCAGACCAGCCACAGCGTAAACGTATAGCAGTTCCTCCTGCTTCTTCGTCCTCGTCGTGATCGTGGGCACGAGCAGAGTCTTTGGCGCATCGTGCACGATGCGCATCTTTCCCGCACCTGCATCTGCCTTCAAGGCCCTCTCTATGGCCGTGTCGACAGGTCCTCCCTTCACTCCTATGAGCAGGTCGGTATGTGCGGTCTCGTGATATGGCGGTCCGGCGTAACCTTCTCCGACCTTCAATGAGAAGTTCTCAACGAAGCTCGGCGTCTGAGGAGTCGCCGGGACCTTCGTGTGTATTCTCTTGTGCCCGAGATCGTACGTTATGTCTCTTGGCTTGATCTTCCCCAGCACCTCGAGCTCTATCCTGAGCTCTTCTCTGTCCTCATGTCTGAAGGCGTCCCCCGGCATCGTCGGCCTTCGGGACTGACCGACATCGAATCCCATCATCCACAGTCCTTCCTTTACCGACTGGTTCCCACTTGTCCTTGCGACGATCCTCACTAGCTTCTGGATCTTCTGCTGCAGCTGCCTTGCCTGCTCCATCTCTCCCTTCTGGACATGATGGTATATCCTCTGCCATATGTCCGGGATCAGGTTGGCGCTAGCCAAGATCAGACCATCAGCTCCGCTCAGCAGCGCTGCGGTTGCTACTTCATCGTACCCGCAGAGTATGCCTATCTTGGTCCTGATCTTCTCAAATAACGCCGTCATGTACGGCATGTCGCCGCTCGAGTCCTTGACGGCTATGACATTGTCAAGCTGGGCGAGCCCTTCGGTCGTCCACCATTGCTGGTGCACCCCGGCACATTGAGGGATGTTGTATAGAATGATCGGCAAGCCTACGCCGTTGACGGCGTCGAAGTGCTCGTATATCTCCTTCCAGGTCGGGTTGAAATAGTATGGAGTGACAACCAATGCAGCTTTCGCCCCTAGGTCCTTTGCTCTTCTTGTAAGGTCAACGGTGCCCCTCGTGCTGCTTGCGCCAGTGCCCGCTATGACCGGCACCCTTCCCGCTACCTGGTCGATCACGATCTCAAGCGATCTCATTCTCTCTTCGTCGGTCAGGTAGACGAACTCGCCCGTCGTACCCGCCACAACGAATCCATTGACGTCCTTGATCTGATACTCGATGAGCTTCCTGAGCGTGTCCTCGTCCATCGATTCGTCCTTCTTGAACGGGGTCACTATTGCAGGGTATACTCCCTTGAGCCAGTCAACTCTAGGCATCTAAGACACCCCCTTTCTGAACGCCATGTCGATCGCATCCATCGTGGCCCGATAGAAGTTCTTGTACAGGATCGCCCTATCAAGCGCGTTCGGGTGAACGAATGCTTTCGTCAGCATGACGTGCGTGTCGACTATCGAGGCCGGGACAATACCCGCCTGGACCTTGTCTGCGATGGCCTTAGCGATGCCGGCCTGAGCCGGACCATACATGATGTTCGCCTGTCTCAGGTTCTTTAGTTCAACAGTGGGCACGATGAGGCAGCAGGGCTTTGCGGCGAGATTCGGCTCGAGAACGCTCGGAAGCGCCTCGTAACCTCTTCTGAGATAGACCAGCTGACTCGCGAACGACAACCCCACCGGCCCATTCTTCGGCCCGGCGACCAGGTCTATGGTCACCTTGTCCAGGCCAGCCCCAGCGGACGAGCTACCGACGAGTATTCTCTGAGCGTGAATCTCGTCCGGGGTTATTCCGATATCCTCGAATTTCTTTTCGATCGGCTTTTCTGGGAGCTCGAACGTCGGCTCGGAGGGTGGCACTTTTCCAATCTTCTCAAGCTCGAGCCTGATCTCCTCCCTGTCCTCGTGGAGTATCACGCCGCCTTCCTTCAAGGGAGCGCGGGCCTTTCCCATGTCTATGCCCATGTACTTCAGTGCGATTTTCACAGGAACGGGTCCTCCATACCTGCAGAAGATCCTTGAGAGCTTCTGGACCGTCAGCTGATGTTTCCTCGCAGCTTCCGTGTCCTTGTCCTGAACGGCTTTGAACACCTTCTGCCACACATCGGGATAGACCTGAGCGCTCGCCAGGATCATGCCGCTGCATCCACCCGCCAGGGATGGGAGCACGACCTCGTCGTGTCCAACGACCACATCGATCTTCCCTTCGACTTTCTCGAGGACCTCCATCGTATATGTTAGATTTCCAGAGGAGTCCTTCAGCGCTACAATATTGTCGATGTCCACCAGATCCTCAATCACCCTCCGTGGGAGGTAGCCTCCGACGGTCTGAGGAATGTTGTACATCACGATCGGCAGATCTGTGGATCTCGAGAGTTGGTAGAAGTGTTCGTATATGCCTTTGTCAGAAGGATGCAAGAAGTAAGGAGTGACGACGATGACAGCGTCTGCACCCGCATCCTGCGCATATTTCGTCAACTCTATAACGTTCCTAGTGCAGGGATCTCCCGTGCCGGCTATCACTGGCTTCTTCCCATTTGCTTCGTCGATGCAGATGTCAAAGATTCGCTTCCTCTCTTCGAAGGTGAGGTATTCGAACTCTCCGGTCGTACCGCATGGGACGAATCCTTCCACATGATCGAAAACATTTCTTATCAGCGAGCGAAAAGCCTCCTCGTTGATCTCCTCGTTCTTGTCGAACGGAGTCACGAGAGCCGGGTAGACACCCTTCAGTCTGAAGCTCTTGGTCATAGGCTCAACCTGAATCCCGATAGCAATGGCCTTATATTAAGCAAACTGAGTGGAATCGAGATCGGAAAAGGCCGTCACCCAGCGATTCTTATTGTTCTTCGTCCGTTGCCGCGGAACGTACGTCAATACTGTTTGACAGATAGCCCTGAATAATGCCCATACGTTCTTATACTCAAAAGTTTTCCTGTCATCAACTAAATGTGATCCGTTCGCTGGTGTCCTAACGTACCCATCGGGAAAGTCAGGTTAACTGGAGAAAGGCGTTCTATTTAGGCAACCCAAATGGAGGTGAGTATAAGAATGTACGACAGGGCACCGAGAGAAATGCACAAGGCCGTCTGCGCTGATTGCAGCAAGGAATGCGAAGTTCCTTTCAAGCCGACCGAGGGCAGACCAGTCTATTGCCGCGATTGCTATGAGAAGCACCGCCCAGCAAGGCGAAGCCGATACTAAGCTACTTGTGCATTAAAGTGCACGAGTAATCTTTTCTTTATTCCATTTTTTTTGACCTATTCTTCTGTTTGAATATCTCATTGATACGAGATTGAACCTGACCGAATCCCTTTGTCTAAGATCTTTCTCATCTAATCCAGATCCTGAAGCACAAATCGATTTAGGAGGAAAGGGTTGTCTATGAGGCGGATCTAAGATCCAGGCTTGCATCATGACCGACATTGGTCACTCCTCCAAGGATGGAAGCATTAAGGATGCGGTCTTCTCATTCACTGATTGAGGTCGGGACTGATGAAATGGGTGACCCGCGAACGGGTAAAGGTCGACAGAGTCGCCTGTCCATGGCTGATCGAGAAGTTCATAGATAAGCACGCGGAGTTCCTTTTCGTGCCGGCCGATAAGGTGACCGAGATAGCGAGAAAGGAAGGCGCCACTCCATTCGATGTCGAGGGCGTCGAACTCGGCCATCATGGCAGGGAATGCAGTTTCGATGCCTTCATCATGAGGTACGGATTGAGAGACGATCCTGCCCTATTGCTCTTGGCCAAGATCGTCAACGGTGCGGACACGGACAATACGCTGCACTCGCAGCCGGAGAGCGCAGGTCTGAATGCACTAGCAGAGGGGTTCAGGTATCTCGGTCTGAAGAACGACCACGAGATACTGACGGCAGAGTTCGTCTTGTACGACGCATTATATGCTTATTGCCTGGAAATGGTTCGACAAGGGAAGACCGATGGCGCGTTCAAATGAATGATTGGCTCGACTCGTCCAGAACCCTTCAGAGGTGAAGGATGGTCATGAACGTGAAGCAGCGTGAGAAGAGAGAACGGCTGAATCTGAGCAGAGACGGAACGCTGCTTTTCATGACCAGGATCGTGCGTCTCTTCGCGTATGGTTTCCTTTCGATCGTCCTAGTCTTGTACCTTGAGCAGATAGGATTGAACGGATTTCAGGTAGGGCTTCTCCTGGCCCTGACTCTGGTCGGCGACACTGTCATCTCTCTGCTCATCACGACCAGAGCGGACAGGACCGGCAGGAAGAGGATGCTCATCATCGGCGCGATACTGATGCTTTTCGCCGGAGTGATATTCGCGCTGACTAGAGATTTCGTCGTCCTGTTGATCGCTGCGATAATCGGGGTGATAAGTCCATCGGGGAACGAGGTCGGCCCATTCCTGTCGATCGAACAGTCATCGCTCTCGCATATCGTATCAGACAGGAAGCGCACCAGAGTGTTCGCGTGGTACAATATGCTCGGGTCGTTCGCCACCGCCTCCGGAGCAATGACCGGAGGATGGATTGCGCAGGTCATGCAATATGGGGGCGCTAGCCCGCTCGAGAGCTACCGTTCGGTAGTGATCGGCTATGCGATCTTCGGCGTGGTACTGGTGATTCTATTCTCCAGATTGTCCACGAAGGTCGAGATCGACCGATCGAAGGCCGATTGGAACGCAAAGAGCCTCCTCGGCCTTCATCGTTCCAAGAAGGTCGTGCTCAAGCTCTCGGCCCTATTCTCCCTGGATGCCTTCGGTGGAGGTTTCATCGTCCAGAGCATCATGGCCTATTGGTTCTTCGTGAGGTTTGGCACGGAACCAGGTATGCTCGGGACCATTTTCTTCTTCGCGAACTTATTGGCGGGTGTGTCAGCGTTGGCTGCGGTCAGGATAGCGGAGAAGATAGGGCTCATCAGGACCATGGTCTTCACGCACCTGCCCTCCAATGTGCTACTTATCCTGATTCCTCTGATGCCAGATTTCGGCTCTGCGCTTGCCCTTCTGCTGATACGGTTCAGCATATCCCAGATGGACGTGCCGACCAGGCAGTCGTACGTAATCGCAGTGGTAAGCGAGGACGAGCGCTCCGCGGCCGCTGGCATAACCGGTATTGCCAGGACGATCGGTCAGTCAGCAGCACTATTGTTCACTGGCGTCTTGCTGAACGACAGTCCTATTCTAAGCTATACGTTCATTATCGCTGGCGTGGTGAAAATAATCTACGACATTTCGTTGTTCTTCAGTTTCAGGTCGATAAGACCGTCAGAGGAGATCGGAGAAGGATCGCACGGGTGATGAATAGGGGAAGAACGAAAAACCCCCATCCCGATTCCTTTCAGGGGATTTCCCTCCCGTCCTCGAACGACAATGGGCCCCGGCCTCGTCATTACCACCAGATCGTCAATCGTCGTGAAACGGTATGACAAGCGGATCTCCTTGGTCGGAGGCCGCCTCAATGATCTGGGTTCGAATGCCCACTGTTCGGTCGTCGATCAGAGATCACCGATCTTGATCGCCTGAGGGGGGCATGCGTCAACGCACATGCCACATGCTATGCATCTATTCGCATTGAACGAGATCTTCCAGGAAATTCGATCGATCTCAAATGCGTCGACGGGGCATATCGACAGGCACATGCCGCAATCTGTGCATCGCTCATCGTCCTTCTTAACGTACTCGTTGAGTTCCTTGACCTGGACCTTGGCGTTCACAAGATATTGGACCGCTTTCTCGATCTGTTCTCCGCTGCCTTCCACTGAGATCAGGAGCCTGCCTCCACGATCGCCCACGTCGGCCTTCAGTATGTTGACTAGCAGGTCGAAGCTCTTCACTATCTTGTACGTGATAGGTTCGTTCACGATGTCCGAAGTGAAGGTCAGCAGGTACTTTCTTTGGAGCATTCTTACACCTCCTCTTGCGAACGGAGGTCCAGCGGTTTGAAGGTCTGGCTCTCCGGGAATGTCGCAACGGGCTGCGTGAGAAAGAACTCCCCTTCCTCGATCCATCTTTTCAACTTCTCGGCTATGTCCCTTGCCTTCCGATAGCTCGAGAGGGAGGAGGTCTTGACACTCTTCCCGTGCAGCTTGATCGACCCGCTCCTAAGCTGAGCGTATGTGATCTTCGTCAGCGGCTTTCTTGCTCTGGATTCGACCGAGTAGTCGTACAGCGGTGCGAGTATCTTATCGTCGCTTATCGAAACGCTTTTCATCAGCTCGTCATCCAGTATCGGGATCGGAACGCCGATGCCGACGCCGAGCGACGTTCCATACTTGTGGAAGTACAGACCTCTGACATAATCTGTAGACATCTTCTTCATGTCCCCGATCACCGCCAGCGCCCTGCAGGCGCCGGTGGGCACGCCGTTCTCGACGGGGACATCCGTCCTGTATTGCGTCCCCTCCCAGGCCACGTATCCCTGCGTCCCGCCGAGAAATATCCTAGTCCCTATGCCTATCGTCCTCAGGGTCGGGTCGTTCAGGAGCGGGGACAGCTGCCCAGCGCTGCTGTACGTTGCGTTCCCATAGTTCGGCAGCAGCTTTCCCATGTAGGTGAAGAGTGTCCTATCGGAAGAGTTCGTCGCGACCGCGTAGTTCTGGTACATGTTCCTGGGATTGAACAGATATGCCTGGTTGATCGTCTTCAGCGAGATATAGCTCTCGATGTCCTTTCGCGGATAGCAATCGGTGCCGTAGGCGGTAGCGCTCAGCCTCACTGGTCTTCCCGCGATGAGCTCCTCGATCACCTGCGCTCCGCCGTAGTCGATCTTCCCGTTCTCCCGGACCTCGGTCGCCCCAATGTACGCGTCGACGGCCGCAAGCCCCGCGTAGGCAGGGACTTCATTGAGCCAGACCCTCTGCATCTTTATCGGCGGCTCGGCATGACCGAAGTTGAGGAAGGCTCCCGAGGAACACATGGCGCCGAACGTTCCAGTTGTCACAACATCCACTTCTTTCGCGGCTTTCTCGACTCCCTGGCTTTGGACGACGTCTATGATCTCTTCGGCTGTCAGCACCACGGCGTCGCCCTTCTTGATTTTCGAGTTTATCTCCTCGTAACTTCTCTTCATGTGTTCCTCATCCCAGTAGTTCGTCATCCTGTTGCGGACCTTTGTCATTGAACTCGTTCTTGGTCCATTGCAGTTGCTTTTCGGCGTAACGATTGTTACAATACTTAATCTCTACGCCACAAATTATTCGTTTAGGAATGAAACGTAAGACTGGCCGCCAGTAAGAGTCTAACTCTTTCTGCCAGCCATTTTGCCAAGGCTTTCGAAGAACACAGGCCAAAACGGGTCCTGATCGGGAATGCTAAGGTCCACGACACTACCATCTCTTCTCTTCATCTTTCTGGTCTCTTTCTTATTTGTGATCCGCCCTATCACAGAGGCCTCAATTCCTTCTTCGTTCAGCCTCTTGATTATCGCCTTCGAATGCGACGGACGGGCTGTTATCAAAAGCGAACCTTCCGCTATCGTCGCGACTGGATCGATGCCAAAGTGCTCGCAGACCATCCTGACCTCGTCGGGGTACACGAACTTCGATTCGTCGATTTCCATACCAACATTGCTTGCGTTAGCTATCTCGTACAGGCCGCCGATGACGCCTCCCTCGGTGGCATCGTGCATTGAAGTCACACCTCCAGCTTCCATTGCCAGTAGAGCATCCTTGACCACGCTCATCTGATTGGAGAGATTCACTGCCTTTTCGACGAGCTTCGCATCATATCTGCCAAGGAGTTCGTCCCGCCGCATAACGGCCAGGGCACCTGCGGTCTCGATGGCCGGACCCTTTGTCAAGATGACATTGTCGCCTGGACGAGCTCCGGTCGGGGTGACATAACTTTCCTTGTTTACGATTGAGAATACGGTCACGCCGCCGATCATAGGACTAGGCAGACCTGGATAGTATCCAGTGTGACCCCCGACGATCGATATTCCGAGCCCGTCGGCTGCGTTGTGGATCGCATCGACGATGGTCCTCAGATCATCATCACCAGTACCGGGAGGCATGAGCAGGGAATAGGTCATGAACTGCGGGGCCACTCCCATCACGGCAATGTCACTGGCGCCTATGTGAACGGTCGCCCATCCGAAGAAATCGAGCGGGAATCCGGGAATTGCGAATATCGGATCCTCAGCGATGACAAGCACGTTGTCATTGCCTATGTCGATGACAGCGGCATCGACGCCGGTCAATGGGGGAACCACGACCTTTTCGTTCGGTTTTCCAAGCCTGTTCAACAAGAACGATTCGAAGACCTCCTTCCCGATCTTCCCTACCTTGGCTGGCGGGCTGACGTAAGCTCTGTACGCCTTCGCTAGATCGCAAATCTCTCTGGCAATCTCAACTGGATCCTCGCCCAAGAGGGCCGAGACAGGCTCCTTCCCTATGGCCCCAGACTCGTAAGCGATCTTCGGCATTTTCCTTCCCGCGATCTTCGCGACCTCCTTCGCCTTCCAGGGCACAGATAGACCTTCTTG
>Ga0315285_10000873_pt1 | contig 31495 bp, 22 predicted proteins | sample YL17G09_36_MG_FD_203698 | JGI IMG/M metagenome (GOLD analysis project Ga0315285, IMG submission 203698) | Sediment microbial communities from Yellowstone Lake, YNP, Wyoming, USA - YL17G09_36 | ecosystem: Environmental > Aquatic > Freshwater > Lake > Sediment | place: USA: Wyoming | collected...
TGGAGGAAATTTTCCAGGTCACCTCCGCGCTTTCCAACCTGGATTTCGGCAAGCACGTGGCGGTGCTGACCGACGGACGGTTTTCGGGCGTCTCGACGGGCGCTTGCGTGGGCCACATCGGGCCGGAAGCGCTGGCCGGCGGGCCCCTCGGCAAAGTGCGCGACGGCGACCTGATCCGCATCGTCATCGACCGCCGGAAGCTGGAAGGAAGCGTAGATCTGGCAGGGACCGCGGCAGACCGCTTTGGACCGGAGGAGGGCGCGCGCGTGCTCGAGGCCCGCCCGCCGCGACCCGACCTTGCTCCCGACCCCGACCTGCCCGACGATACGCGCCTGTGGGCGCTGCTGCAGGCTGCCGGCGGCGGCGCCTGGGGCGGCTGCGTCTATGACCTTGACGACATCAGAGAGCTGGTGGGTCTGCCGTATCCATTGTGAAGAAAGGGGCTAATCAAGTGCGCGGCGCACGTGCGCCTGAGGGCCGTACATGACCCCATGGGATGGCTATTCTTACTTGGGCGTAGCCCTCGAGGACGCCGGGGGGCGCGCTTACCGCAACCCTCATGTTCTGCGGCAGAACGGCTCTCTCGTCCGACGGCCGGTAGGCAACAACGATGAATGCGACTCGAGTGCAAACCGCAATGCTATAGCGCCGGGCCTGCCAAGGATAATGAGGGCCAGCCTCAAGAGGGTCGGCGGTGGTATCGCGCACCTTGTTCTCCACAACAATACTGCCGGGTAGGATCAGGTCCGTCTCCCCGCCCCCAACCTCTGCACCCTCCGTGACTCGGACCCCGCGAGAACGCAAGTGGTTTTTCAGGTGACCCTGGAGCTCCTTCTCGGAGAGGGTTTCCTTACCAACGAATAACCCGCTCTCCTCGGCAACCTCAACGAAAGCCAGCAGGTGATCTAGCGCATCCACAATGGCCCTGAGAACCGTTCCAGGCAAACCTCCTGGCATCGCTTCATCGAACGAGTGGGCGATTCGCCGGGGCAGCCCGGGATCCAATTGGATCCAGCGTTCCGGCACCTTGACATGAGCTGCACAAATTCGCGCGAGCCTCGGTTTGTCGTCCGTCAGCGCGACGAGACACTCATGTGAACACACTCCCGCATCCCCAGCTTGACGTACCCATTCCGTCCTCACGGCCTCGCTGGTCTTCGACGCATGGTGGGCGGCCGCACCCATCGTAATCGCGAATCTCTCATAAAAGACGACACGGCTCGCGAGTGCGACGAGCTCAACGTACTCGGCGGGCGCGAACACGAAGCCGCACTGCCTTTGTTCCTCATAGGCTTGTGACCAGCGCTCAGGATCGAAGAAGAGGTTGGGTCTGCTGATGTGTCCTCCCTCCGTCCGCATAGGGATATCGCCACCCCAAGCGACAACCCGATTTAAGGGCAGATCCACCAGCACGTGCTCGGGCAGGAATCCTTCGACCTGACCACGAAAATCCGGCAGACCCCTGGCCAGCTCTACGCCCTTCTCGTAAATCAGACAAGCCAGTTCGTCGCATCCTGCCTGGCTGTCCAGCGCATTTAGAACAGGATTCCAAATCAACTGGAGCGTTTCCTTCTTCTCCTCATCCTGAAGTTCCTGCAACCCCACCACAAACCGCGCGGCAAAGGCGTACGCCCGGTGGTGCAAGCGCCTTGTGGCTATGGCAAATCCTGTGGCACCGGCCCGACCTTTTCCGGACGGGACGAAGTCGGACTTCAGATGACCCGCCAGAACCGCCACCAAGTTTTCGTCTGGGTTCGTCTGCAAGAGCTCCAGGATGTCTACGGGGCTGCCCCGTTCTTCCTCGGCAATTTTGATCAGGCGCTTCAGCATCGACTCCGCGGCTCTAACCTTGTGGTGGTAGTAAACGCGATCGTATAGCACGACGCGACCGATGATCATCTGTTCATAGGCACCCAGACCAGCCAGGGAGATCCCGATCTCATGGAACCGGCGATTCGGCGAGTCCTCGGCGCGTGCCTTAAGTTGGGCATTCGGAGCGTTCTCCGGGGTAATCGTCACCACTTCAAGCTTGCTAATCAGGCGGTTGATGCCGAGCCCCAACGGAAGACCTGCGTGGTAGCTGTCGCGGGCCATGTAGTCGAGCTTGTCAGCATCCAGAGGACCGCTTATAACACCAGAGAGGTAAGTGGCCGTCAAACACGAGCGGGAGCCGAGCACGTGGGCGGCTATTGCAGGGGCCAGTTGGTGAGACTCCGCGACGGCTTCAAGTCGGGGGTGCTCAAGGACGCAGCGCATCGGCTCTGAGAGCACCAGAAGGACTGCGATCGTCTCGGATGTGGAGATCTTCGTAACGCCAGCCAGGTGATCGCGCAGGATCTCCTTTGCCGCCTCAAACTCCCTGGCGTAGCGCTCCTGAAGAATCGCCTCTGTCACGTGGCTGAACGGGCCATGGCCGACGTCGTGCAGCAGGGCCGCGAAGCGTATTGAGACCCGATCCAAGTTGCTCGGCGGCGGAATTGGCTCGTCCGCATCCTGGCCGAACCTGGCGCGGTGTTCCGCGTTTCTCTCAAGTGCCCGGTACATCCTATCGGCGGCTTCCAGGACGCCGAGCGTGTGTTCCAACCGGCAGTGTCCCGCCCCGGGATATACGTAATGGGCCATGCCGAGCTGCCGAACTCCTCTCAGCCGTTGTAGCAGGGGACTGTCAAGCAGCATCGTCTCACATGGCATAACCTCGATAGATCCCCATATCGGATCATTGATTGTCTTTGGGAATCGGCGCCCAGGCTTGGCGTTCTTCAGCCTCTCAACAATCGGGGCTGTCCACTGCGCTGCCGCTGTGGACAGCGCCAGCCAAAGAGTAGGCGCACGCTCCGAGAGCGCGGCCCGCAGTCGTTCTTGATCGACCATACCGGACGGCTGGAGGGCCTGGTTTTTGCCCAAGCAGGACGCCCGGTTCAGACGGGCTGAAACGCCTTCTCTTGCTCGACCGCCTGCTCTAAGGCTGACTTCAGCGCCCTCCCCCAGGTGAGCGCATCCTGCTCAGGGACGCCCAGGCGTCTCAGCAGGATTCGTGCGACTCGCTGTGTCGCTTGGACCTCGGTGAATCTGTACGACGGATTGGCGGCAGAGGTAAGTTGGCCCCTCTGCGCCCATTCAAGAATGGCCGGCAGTTCGATGCACTGCAAACCCATGCGACCGTCCACAAAGTGGAGTTCCTGCCGCGCCCATCCCGGGAACGCCCCGGCGTTCAGAGCACCCTGTAGGGCCTTGTCTAGAATTCCGGGAGAACTCGGAATCCTCTTCTGATCCCCGTTTGCCAAGGACCACGATGAAACCAGGAGTTGGGCAAATTCGTTAAGCCGGTTCATCGTACGCCCCTCCTCACAAGCAAAGCCCGGCATTATACACCCAGCTTCGATGCTACCGAGCAGTTTTTTTGGCGCTTTTTCGGCGCTTCACGAGCAACCCCAGATATGGATGCCTGTCGAGACCATATGCACTACATGTGGTATTACACGGTATTCTGCGCCGGATGTCAAGCGCTAAATTGCTTACCTAGCTGTCTCTGCTCTTAAGGAAGGGTGTGGTAATCTTCGGTATGGTTCCACACGCCTCGACTCCTCGCGCGGCTGTGGCGGTCAAGATTGAGGGCGGCCGTATCCGAATTCCGCCCGTGTTAGTTGCCCGTCTGCCGCGACTCAGCGGCGGAGAGGCGCTAAACGTCTGGCTGCTCGTGATACATCCCGGCCGCTGCCGCGTGGTTTTCCAAGAGCAGGCCTCGAGCAGTGAAGTGCTTCGACGGTTGATAGAGAAGCTGCAGGGGCCGGGTCCGGATGAACCGATCACCGACCCCTCCGACGCGGAGTCGTCTGAACACGCCGCATTGGCCGCACGGCTGATACCGACCACCGTCTCTCCGAAGGGACCCGGCTGGCGACTTCTGCTGCCTCGCAGCTTGCCTGGCGAAATTGAGCCCATCAGAGCCGAGTCGATATGGCTCCTGCTTTCCCAAGGTTATCTCGAGATCTGGGACGGTCGCCGGTTGGCCGCTTCCGTGGAAGGCTCACTCGCAGACCTAGTTCCCGGGGACGAGCCTTAGCAGGTCACGCCCCTCCCCGCATTCCTTCCCAGCGCTTCACCAGGCCGACATCCAGCCCGAACAGGTCCAGGACGCGGCCGACGGAGTGGTTCACGATGTCGTCGATGGATTGCGGGTGGTTGTAGAAGGCGGGCAGCGGCGGGGCGATGATGCCGCCCATCAGCGTCACCGCTTCCATGTTGCGGATGTGGGCCAGCGTGAAGGGCGCTTCCCGCACCAGCAGCACCAGCTTCCGGCGCTCCTTCAACGTCACGTCGGCGGCCCGCGCCAGTAGGTTGTCGCACACGCCGGTGGCGATCGAGGCCAGCGTCTTCACCGAACAGGGGGCGATCACCATGCCGTCAGTGCGGAACGACCCGCTGGAAAGCGCCGCGCCGATGTCGTCCACCGGATACCAGTGGTCGGCGAGCTTCCGAACATCGTCGGCGGTGTAGGAGGTTTCCCAAGCGATGGTGCGCTCGGCCGCCTCCGATATGATCAGGTGCGTCTCGGCGGCCTGCTCCTGGCGCAGCACCTGAAGCAGGCGGATGCCGTAGATCGCGCCGGTCGAGCCGGAAATACCCACAATCAGCCGCATTGTAATATTTCACCACGGATGAACACGGATGAACACGGATAAACGCAGATCAGAACGGCCACGCTTCATTTGCCGACACAGAATGTGGAGAAGATCTGGTTCAGGATGTCCTCCACCGTGGTCTGGCCGGTGATCATGTCCAGTGGGCGGAGGGCGCTGTAAAGGTCCAGCAGGAGCATCTCGTGAGGGACGCTGGCCTGGACCGCGCCGCGAGCCGCATCCAGCGCGGCCAGGGCCTCGCGCAGCAGTTGCTCGTGCCGGATGTTGGTGAGGAAAGCAGTCTCGCGCGAGCCGTCAAGCCCGGGCAGCGCGCTATCGAGAATCGCGCGGCGCAAGGCGGGTATGCCCTCGCCGGTCAGCGCGGAGACCCGCCAGGCCTCAGTGGCACAGCCTTCCAAGCTATGACACACAGGCTGGAAGCCTGTGCCACTCAGATCCACCTTGTTCCAGACGAGGAGCGTTGGCCCTGCCTTGTGGCTCTGTTCGATCAGTTCCTGGTCGGCAGGAAGCAAACCGGCCGCGGCGTCCAGCACCACCAGCGTCAGGTCGGAATCGGCCAGGGCTTCGAACGACTTCTGAACGCCGAGCGATTCGGCTTCATCGCGCGCCTCGCGAATGCCGGCGGTATCCACCAGCCGCAGCGGAATGCCTTCCAGATTGATTGTTTCGCTGACCAAGTCGCGGGTGGTACCGGGCGCGGCGGTGACAATGGCGCGCTCGCGCTCCACCAGCCGGTTAAACAGGCTGGATTTTCCGACATTGGGCCGGCCCACAATCGCCAAGCTTAGCCCGGCCTGCACCACACGGCCGTAACGGAAGCTGGAGGCAAAGGCGGCCAGCGGCGCGCGCACGCCTTCGATGCTCTCGAGGATGCGAGCGTCGGGCAAGACCGAAACATCGTCCTCGGCGAAATCGATACCCGCTTCCAGCAGCGCGATCAGGTCGACGAGTTGCTTCTTGATCGGCGCCAGCTTGCGGGCCACCGCGCCGGCCACCTGGCGGGCCGCCACGCGGGCCTGGTAGACGGTCTGCGCGTCAACCAGGTCGCGGACGGCTTCGGCCTGCGCCAGGTCCAGGCGGCCGTTCAGGAAGGCGCGCAGGGTGAATTCGCCGGGCTCGGCCAGCCGTGCGCCCAGCGCCAGGGCGCGCTCCACCGCGAAGCGCAGAACCACCGGCGCGCCGTGGCAGCTCACTTCAACTACGTCTTCAGCAGTGTAGGAGTGGGGCGCGCGGAAGCAGGTGGCCACGACTTCATCGACCACCTCGCCGGCCTCATCCACCAGTTCGCCCAGGCGGGCGCGCCACGGCTCCGCATCTGCCGTGGTCCGCACCAGCGCGTTGGCGATGGCGAACGCCTGGCTCCCGGACAAGCGGACGACACCAATGCCGCCCCGCCCCGGCGGCGTGGAGATGGCCACAATGGTGTCGTCGGTGTGCATAATGCGGAGTGCGGAGTGCGGAGTGCGGAATGTGGAGTGTGTTGGATTCCGCACTCCGCATTCCGCACTCTACACTTAACGAGAGGGGGCGTGGGGCTTGGAGGCCTGGGGACCGGCGGAGGCTTGCGCCGGGTGGATCACCACGCGCCGCTGCGGCCCGATGCCCTCGCTTTCGGTGCGCACGCCCGCTTCGCCGCGCAGCGCCATGTGGATGATGCGGCGCTCGCGGGAAGTCATGGGATTGAAGCGGTAGGCGACGCCGGTGCGGCGCACGCGGTCGGCGGCGGCCTCCGCGGCCAGTTGCAGCTCCTCGACGCGCATCATGCGGTAGTCGTGGCAGTCGAACAGCACGCGCTCCCGCCGCTCCCCAACCCCGGCCGCCTCCAGCACCGTGTGTTCCAGCGCGCTGAGCAACTCGCCCTTGTTCTGCAGCAGCAGGTCGGCATCCGCGCCGTCGAAGTTCACGATCAGGTCCGGGTTCTCGAACTCGCGGTCCAGCGCGGCGCTGGCGCGCTGGATCTCGAAGGTCAGGTTGAAACCGGCCAGGCGCAGAATGTCCTTCAGCAGCGGCTCGATTCGGGCCGCCAGTTCGTCCGGGTCAAAGGTTCTTTCCATGTCGTTCTCGGCTCTGTCGCGGCGGTCTTTAGACCGCCACGTGGGTCGGCCGCGGCTTGACGCGGTCCGCGCGCGATTTTCGGCTACTTCGCGGCCAGGGCCCCCTTGCGCGGCGGCGCAGCCCCCAACCCCGCCCTGTTAATGTACCACTGCTGCGCCATGCCCACGAGGTTGCCCACCAGCCAGTAAAGCACCAGCCCGCTGGAGACGTTCATAAACATGAAGCCGAAGATCAGGGGCATGAACATGAACATCTTCTGCTGGGCCGGGTCGGTAACGGTCTGCGGCGTCATCTTCTGCAGCAGGAACATGGTCAGCGTCATGACGATCGGCAGGATGTAGTAGGGATCCATGGCCGACAGGTCGCGGATCCAGCCGAACCACGGCGCATGACGCATTTCAATGGAAATCGCCAGCACCTTGTAAAACGCATACAGGAACGGAATCTGGAGCAGCATCGGGAAGCACCCGCCCACGGGGTTGACGCCGTGCCTCTTGTAGAGGTCCATGATCTCCTTGTTCTGATCCTGCTTTTTGGGGTCGTTGAACTTGTACTTCTTGTATTTCTCCTGGATGGCTTTGATCTGCGGAGCAAGCTGCTGCATCTTCATCGCCGATTTCATGCTTTTCAGCTTCAGCGGGAACAGCAGGAGGTTAATCACTATGGTGATGATGACGATGGCCCATCCGTAATTGCTCACCACGTGGGCGTGAATCCACTTGAGAACCACGAGCAGCGGCTTGGCGATGAAGAAGAACCAGCCGAAGTCCAGCAGATCGGCCAGGCTCAGCACGGGCTGGCCCTGGCGGGCGCGCTCGGCGGCGCCCGGCTCGGGATAGACGTGGCTGAGCACCTCCATGGCCTTGGGGCCGACAAAGACGCGCAATTGGTTGGAGGCCTGCCCGCCCGCGCCCACGCCGATCAGCCCGATGGGGCTCTGCGCCCCTTCCGGCTGGTACACGGAACGAAAAGCCGCGGCCGCCGCAACGGTGCCCGGACCCGGCGTTTCCGCTGGCGGCATGAACACGGCGGCAAAAAACAGGTCCTCGATGCCGGCATATAGGAACGGCCCCGAGTATTTCGTGTCTGTCTTGATGCTCTTGTATTCGTGCCGCTCGATCCCGGCCGCGGTGGCGGTCACCACTGTGGCCGTCTGGTAGGCATCGGCCACGGTCTGGTCGCCAAAGCCGCCACGCCAGGCGAGCTGATGAGGCACCGGGGCTCCCGCGTTGGTCACCTCCGAGAACACCTGGGCGACGTAGCTGTTATGTTCGAAGCGGAACTCCTTGCGCGCCGCCAGCGTCCTGTCGCTGTATTCGAAAACCACCTTTGCCGGCGCTTGCGATCCGCCGGCCTGCACCCGAAACAGCGCATTGGCCAGCTTGTTCCGTAACTCCTCGTCCTCCACCCAGATCAGAAAGGGGTAGCCGAGCTTGGCGTCCGGGCCGCGATTGACCAGCTCCAGGGCACGGCCGTGCGCATCCTTGTAACCCTTCAAGGTCCAGCTCTTGACGACCGCGCCGCGGTTGGAAAAGACCACGCGGTACAGATCGTTCTCGAGCGCGGTTTCGGTTTCTTCGCTGGCCTGCTGGACGGCGGCGGCCAGAGGAGCCCGCTTCCGCGTGGCTTTCTGAGGCGCTGGCGCGGGGGCCTTGGCGCCGGCATCCGCGCCGGGCGAGGAAGCAGGCGCCGAAGGCTTGGCTTGCGTCGCAGCCTGCCTGGCAGGCGCCGGAGGCGGGAAGAAGCGCTGCTGGACGGGCATCCACAGCATCAGCACCAGCGCGGAGAGCGCGAAGGCCACCAACACCCGCAACTCCATGGGAAAATCTTTCTTTGAAAAAGCCATGGACTCTCTATTTCAATAATAGACCTGAGACTCAAGATCTTAAGCGTGCGCTCTTCAAGTCCCAGGTCTCAGGTCTCAGGACCCAGGTTTACCCCACGGGGTCGTAGCCGCCGCCCCCGAGCGGCCGGCAGCGCCAGAGCCGCTTCATCGCCATCCAGGCGCCGCGCGCCGCGCCATAGCGCTGGATGGCCTCCCGGGCATATTCCGAGCAGCTCGGATGGAACCGGCAGGCCGAAGGCAGCACGGGCGAAAGGATGCGCTTGTAAAACGCCAGCAAAGCCAGCAGCAGCGCGCGCATCACGGCGCCGGCTCCCGGCCGCGCGGCTGCCGGGCCGCCACCCAGCGCCACAGCTCTCGAACCTGCTGTTCCAGGTAAGGGAAAGCGGCTTCCAGAACGGCGCGCCGTGGATTGAAAACGATATGCCACGCTGGTTCCAGCTCCGGCAGGCTCAACCGGATTGCTTCCCGTAAACGCCGCTTGATGCAATTGCGCCGCGTTGCCTTGCCCAGCGCCCGCGGAGTGGTGAACCCGACACTGCTGCCGGCTGCGTCAACCGGCAAAACAAAGGCGGAGAAGAGCGGGCAACTGTACCTCCGGCCGGCCGAATAGACCTGCTCAAACTGCCTGCGCCGCAGCAGGCGGACCGAGCGCGGCCAGGGCCTGGGCGGCGGCTTGGGGCCGCTGACCGGCGGCCGACCGCCGCGCGGATCCGGGCCGGGCCCCGCAGTCCCCTCAGACGGTGAGGCGCGTTCTTCCCTTGGCCCGCCGGGAAGCGAGTACTCTTCGGCCACCTTTGGTCCTCATCCTGGCGCGAAAGCCGTGAGTCTTCGAGCGACGGCGCACGTTTGGCTGGTAGGTCCGCTTCGGCATGTGTTCTGGCTCCTATATACTGGAAAGATGCGCCGCGGCGCAAGAGAACAATTGTAGGCAGCCATGCTTGGAAGGTCAAGCACCGCGCCGCGTGCATTGTCCCTAAGCCGCGCTTGGAAAAGGAAATTTAGCGTTTGGACCGCCGCCGCCCGCCATGGTATCTTCTTCCGCCCTTGTTCAGGGCATTCCGGGAACCGCCCGGTGACGACCAGTTCGTAGCCCTACAGGCCAAGCCCGGCTCCCAGGCCGGCGCCCACGGAACGCTGATGAGCCAGACGAAGAGCTTGCGCAATCCCTCCATTCGCGCCCCGGAAGCTTCCCAGGCAGCAGCCGCCCCGGCGGTTCACGACTGGGAACGAATCCGCGAGGCCTTGCGGTCGCAGATCGATGAACAGAGTTTCGCTACGTGGTTTGAGCCGTGCAGCTTCAGCGGGTCCCACGGCGGAACGCTGTACGTGCGCGTGCCCAACCCAACGTACAAGGACTGGATCGACGCGAATTATCAGGGCCCGATTCATGACATCCTGGCCGCACTCGGCCTGCGGCACTATCGCCTGGAGTTTGTCCCGGAGAAGGAGCCGGTTTCGGTCCGGCCCCTCGCCCAACCGCCGGCCGCCAGGCAGCCCGAAGAGCCGCTGGGCTCGCCGCTGAACCCAAAGCACCTTTTCGCGACCTTCGTCGTTGGCTCTTCGAACCAGTTCGCGCACGCCGCCGCCGTCCAGGTAGCGGCCAACCCGGGCCGCTCCTACAACCCGCTGTTCCTGTACGGCGGCGTAGGCCTGGGGAAGACGCACCTGATGCACGCCATGGGACACGAGTTGCGTCAGCGGTTCCCGTCCTGGCGCATCATGTACGTCTCGTCGGAGCGCTTCACGAACGAGATGGTCGTTTCGCTCCGCGACAACATGATGGCCAGTTTCCACCAGCGCTTTCGCGATGTGGACGCGCTGCTGGTGGACGACGTCCAGTTCCTCAGCGGCAAGGAGCGAACCCAGGAAGAGTTCTTCCACACGTTCAACACTCTGTATGAGCGAGGCTTGCAGCTCGCCTTCTCCAGCGACCGGCCTCCAAAGGAACTTGAGCAGATCGAGGAACGGCTGCGTTCGCGTTTCGAGATGGGGCTGAGCGCCGACCTACAGCCCCCTGACCTTGAGACACGCCAAGCGATTCTCATGAAAAAGGCAGAACTCGAGGAGTTTAAGCTGCCTGAGCGGGTCGCCCTGTTCATTGCCACCAATGTCCGCTCCAACATCCGCGAGCTTGAGGGGTCTCTGATCCGCCTCATTGCGTACGCCTCTCTCACAGGCGAGCCGCCAAATGAGGCCATAGCCAAGCAGGTGCTTGAAGACCTGCTTGAATCCAGCGAGAAGCGGATTTCGATCGAACTGATTCAGAAAACAGTGTGCGACCACTTTGGCCTGCGGATGCAGGAGTTGAAGGCCAGAGACCATTCGCGCCGCGTTGTCCTTCCGCGGCAGGTCGCAATGTGGCTGGCCCGGGAACTAACCAAGTGGTCCCTTCCCGAGATTGCGCGCGCCTTCGGCGACAAGCACCACACCACGGTCCTGCACTCCGTTAAGAAAATTGCCAAGCAGCGGCTCGTAGACAAAGATTTGAACAGGATTCTGAACAGGTTACTCGCTTCGCTTGAATGAGTTGCGATGGATTGTGGAAATCCCCCTGTCAAGAGCCTGTCCACACCGGTGGGCGACAGCCAGGCTTTCCACAGCCCCGGGAACCCCAGGGACGTTGGTCCTCAGGGCACAGATCTCGCATCTCCATTCCGGCCAAGCAGATTTGGGCTTTTCCTCGTTTTCCACCGCCCTACTACTACTGGTATTGATTTCTTAAGAGGTTCGGTGTAGCAATAGGAGTACACTAGGAACCCGGCAACCGTGCAGGGGAGCCGGAAACCCGGTTGGACTGACCGGCCGGGGCATCAGGAGGCCCGCTCGGTGGAGAGCGGATAGGCATCCCAATTGCGGAGCGGTGAGCAGATGGGCACTTCAGCCAAGAGCGTGAGCCAGATGGAATTCACTGTCAATCAAGCTGACCTGGTTAGGGAATTGAGCCTGTCACAGGGTGTGGTTGAGAAGAAGACGACGATTCCCATTCTCTCCAATGTGCTGATTGAAGCACGGGGCGAAGCCATCGAGCTGACCAGTACGGATCTGGAGATTGGCGTTCGCAGCGCTTGCCCCGCTAAGGTTTTGGCCGAGGGCTCAGTCACCGTGCCAGCTAAGAAACTGCTGGACTACGTGCGCCTTCTGGAGAGCGGGGAGGTCACAGTTCGGCTGCAGGAGAACTTCTGGGTGCAGATAACAGCCAAGCGGGCCCGAACCCGCATGGTCGGCATGTCCCGTGAGAACTTCCCTGTGCTGCCGCAAACGCCAGATGTGGTGGCACGCCTCGGTGCCGGGCTGCTGCTTGACATGATTAACAAGGTCATTTCCGCGGTTTCCAGCGAGGAGTCCCGTTACACGCTGAACGGGGCACTCCTGGTGGTACGCCCGGAGTCAGTCATCATGGTCGCCACAGACGGCCACCGCCTGGCTTACATCGAGGCGCCATACCAGGCTGGCGTATCGTCAGAAGTCCGCGCCTTGGTTGGCAAGAAGGCCATGGGCGAGTTGATCCGGTTGCTGTCGCAGCAGGAGGACCGCAGTTCTATCCTGGAGTTCGGGCGTGATGAGAGCCACCTCTTTTTCCGTATCGGAGGACGCCTTCTGATTTCCCGCCTGCTCAGCGGCCAGTTCCCGAATTACGAGGCTGTGATTCCAAAGGAGCACAACCGGGTCATGGTCCTGGACCGGGACACGCTGAGCGGCGCCTTGCGGCGTGTATCGCAGTTCGCAGACGAGAGATCGCACGCCGTAAAACTGCAGTTGGCCGCAGGCGAGTTGAAGGTCTCATCATCCAGTTCCGAGAGCGGCGAATCGGAAGAGACGCTGGAAGCGCAATACGAGGCAGAGGCCATGCAGATCGGATTCAATTCGCAGTACCTGCTGGATTTCCTCTCAGCGATCGGAACCGGCCCGGTGCGCCTGGAATTCAAGGATGAACAGTCGGCGGGGCAGTTGCGCCCCGGGGCAGACGATGGCCCGCAGTACCGCTACATCGTGATGCCGATGCGGATTTAGGCGGTAGGCCGTAGGCTGTGGGCTGTAGGAGGCCTCCAGCCACAGCCTACAGCCTAGTCCAGGTCGATATCCCGCAGCGGGGGAGGGCCGAGGGGCTCCTGCTTGGCCTTCTCGAAGGCTTCCTCGAATTTCCGCTCCAATAATTTTGCCCGCTTGCGTTCAGCCTGCACGCTCTTCTGAAACTGCTCCTCGCGGTGGCTCTCCTTGTCGCGCAAGGCCTGCGCGGCCTGGGCCAGATCGGAGATTTGGGGTTGCTTCGGAGGGCTCTCGTGTGAGATGACTGCGCGCAGCTCGGCATCCACTCGCAGGCGCGCGTGGCAGCAGGGACATACGATATCGAAGGTGCGTTGCCTGCCCATGGTCAGCCTCCCCCACTGCCGATCCGGGTTTTCGCCGCCAGCATGGCGTCGCGCAGTGACAATACCGTGTTGGCATGGATGGTAACGGTGTCCGCGACCCGGCGCGCGTAGCCGCCGGCGAGCGTGGCCATGAGCGGCAGGCTGCGCTCCGCCGCCATGCCGAACACCAGGTCGTCGCGCCGGCGCAGGCCCTCGATCGTCAGCCGCAGGCCTCCTAACTGGTCTTCCCTGTAGGGGTCGGCGCCGGCCAGGTGAAACACCAGGTCTGGCTGGAAGGAGCCATAAGCCTGGTGCAGCGCGGCGTGCAGCAACTCCAGGTACTCGGCGTCTTCGACTCCGTCGGACAGGTTCACATCCAACGTGCTGGGTGGCTTGGGAACCGGGTAGTTGTTCTGCTGGTGAATGGAGAGGGTGAAGACTTCCGGGTCGCCGCCAAAAATGGCCGCGGTGCCATTGCCCTGATGCACGTCGGTGTCAACGATGAGGGCCCTTCGAACGATGCCGTCTTTCTGCAAGCGCCGCAGGGCCACGGCCACATCGTGAATGACGCAGAAGCCTTCGCCGTGGTCCCGGTGGGCGTGGTGGAATCCGCCGCAGAGGTTCATGGCCGCGCCCCGCTCCACTGCCAGGCGCGAGGCCTGGATGGAGCCGCCCGCCGATAGCCAGAACCCACGCACCAGTTCCGCCGAGTACGGAACTTCCATGCGCATGATCTCCCAGTAGCTGAGCGTGCCGGAGCGCAGCTTGCGCACCCACTCGGGCGTGTGAACCAGCAGGATGTCTTCGTCGGAGGCTTCTTGCGGAGCCACGAAATCGGAAGGCTCGGCGGCGCCCTCGGCCAGCAGCCGCTGGTGGATCAGCCCGTACTTGACGGCGGGAAAAACGTGGTCGCCCAGGCTCAGCTCGTAGTCGTCCGAATAGACAATGGGAAACGGCAGCATGGAACCGCTCCAGCCCGATTGTATCAGAACCCGCCGGCATCGGCCGCGCGCCCCAGGGCGGCGCCGCAAGCGGAGGTCACGGAACAACCAGGGCGCCAAACTCGTAACCTGTGATTACGAATCGGGGGCTGGTTCGTCTAACCACCGAAGAAGACGGCGTAGGAGGTTTTTCATGCCTATCGTAACGAGCGTCCTGGGACTGCTGGCGGCCGTGTTTGTGATGAATTCCCCGGCGATCGTGCAGAGGCCCGAGGGCCGTTTCCAGCAGACCTTATCTGTTTCCGGGCCGGTGCAACTGCGCATCGCCACCGCCGCCGGCTCGATCAAAGTGCGGAAAGGCGACTCGAACAGCGTTCGCATCCAGGCGCAAATCCGCGCCCATTCGCAGGGCGACGCCGCGCTGGTGCGCGACATCGAGCAGAATCCGCCGGTCCGCCAGAGCGGCAATACCATCACCATCGGAACGGAAGTCCGGCGCTGGGACCACGTCAGCATTTCTTATGAAGTGACGGTTCCGGCCGAGACGCGGGTGGAGGCGCGAAGCGGCGCGGGTTCGGTTGGCGTCTACGACGTGGCCGGACCGCTGGATGCCGCCAGCGGCTCCGGCTCAGTCAATGCGGAAAACATCGGGGCCCGGGTGGCGGTCAAGAGCGGCGCGGGCTCTATTGCCGTCAGCCGGGCCGGGGGCGACGTGAGCGCTACCACCGGCAGCGGGGCCATGGAGTTGAACGACATCAAGGGTTCGGCCGAGGCCGAGACCGGCAGTGGAAGCATCAGCGTATCGGGTGCCACTGGGCGCGTCCGCGCGCACACCGGCTCGGGCCGCATCCGGGTGGCCAAGGCCAATGCCGACGTGGATGCCAAGACCGGCAGCGGCGGCATCGAGGTGGACGGCCGGCCCAAATCCGCCCGCTGGGAATTGCGCACCAGTTCCGGGTCGGTCACGGTCAGCCTTCCTTCCGGCACCGGTTTCGAGCTGGATGCGCATACCGGTTCGGGCCGCGTCAGCACCGCCCACCAACTCACCCGCACCGAGGCCTCGGGCAAGCACGAATTGCGGGGCCTGGTGGGCCGGCCGGATAACCGCATCTTCATCCGCACTACCAGCGGCAGCGTCCGCATCGATTAGGCCGTAGGCTGTAGGCTGTGGGCCGTCGGCTGACTGGGTGCGGCCGCTTCCAGTGCTGGGGCCGCGCCTTCGCAGGCCCCCAAACCCGGAGCCCACAGCCCATAGCCCACAGCCCAACTAAGCTTTTGCGCCGGTGCGACTTTTGGGGTATGCTGCGATATCGAATTGCCCAGTGCGGGTGTGTACATGGCCTTCGGCTTAGGATATAACAAGGCAAAGATCCTCGGTGCAGCGCAGAAATCCGTGGAGCAGGGCAAGATCCCCGCTGCCGTCCAGGAATACGAGAAAATCCTCGAACACGAACCGCGCGACCTGACGGTCTTGAACATCGTCGGGGACCTGTATCTTCGGATCAACAAAGCCGAAGACGCGCTCAAATGCTTCTACAAGCTGGGGGAAGCGTACCTGGACGACGGGTTCACGCGGAACGCTATCGCCGTGTACCGGCGCATTCTGCGCGTTGACGCCAACGCCATCGACGCCATCATGCGCCTGGGGGAGTTGTACACCCTGCAGGGACAACTGAACGAGGCGCGCTCTCAATACCAGGCCGCGGGCGAGTATTACGGGCAGCGGAACGACACGGCCAAGTGCGTCGAGGTGATGGAGAAGACGCTGCTGCTGGACCCGGAGAACGTCACGGCCAAGCAGCGGCTGGCGCAGCTCTACGAGCAGGTGAACCGCCGGGACGAAGCGGCGGCGATGTACCTGTCGGCCGCCGAAGGGCTGGCGGACCGCGGCAAACCGGCTGATGCCGAGAAGCTGCTGGTTCGGGCCCGGGAGTTGGGCATTTCCGGACCCGAGACGGTGGTGCTGCAGGCGCGCATTCAGGTGGATGACGGCCGGGCGCAGCAGGCCATCGAGACGCTGCGGGTGCTGGCCCCCGAGCAGGCCGACAAGGCGGCGCTCAACGTCCTGTTCCATGCTTACAGTTCGATCGAGGACTGGAGCGGCGCTGCGGGGGTCGCCCGCCGCCTGCTGGACGAGCACGACGACGTGGCGGGCCTGGCCATGGCCTGCGACCGCCTGCTGGACGGCGAGCGTTACGCCGAGGCGCTGGAAAGCTACCGGCACATGGCCGACCGCCTGATCGCGCAGCACAACACCTCACCGCTGGTCGAGGGGCTGCAGAAGATCGTCAAGGCCGAGCCCGCCAATACCGGCGCGCTGAAAATACTGCGCCACGTTTATCAGCAGACGGGCGAACCCGGCTCGCTGGCCGAAACGTCCGAGCAACTGGCGCGCGCCCACATGGAGCTGGGCGAGGTCGAAGAAGCGCGAGCATTGCTCCAGGACCTGGTTCAGAGCGACCCGGACAACCAGCAGTACCTCCGCGACCTGCGCGAGGCGGAAGCGAAGCTGGGGCGGCCGGCCGCACCCCCGCCCGGCGCCGGCCGCCTGGAAGCCGCTTTCGCCGAGGAGCTGGTTGCGCCTCCGGAGGGCGTCCGGCAGCCGCTGACCGCGCAGGAACAGGAAGCGCTGAACGCCGCGATTACCGAGAGCGATCTATACGTCACCTACCGCCAGACCGACAAGGCCATCGCTCCGCTGGAAGCCGTTCTGACTCGCCTTCCCAGCAACATCACCCTGAACGAGCGGCTGCTGGAGCTTTACGAGCAGGGGCAGCAGTTCGACAAGGGGGCCGCGCGGGCCGAGGCCTTGCGAAGCGTTTACGCCGGGGCCGGGGACTCCGAGAGCGCGGCGACGTATGCGGACAGGCGCGCCCGCCTGCTGGAGCGGGCCAGCGCGGCTGCCGCCGCCCATCCTGCGGTGGCGCCGGCCGCCGCGTCGCAGCAACTCCCTGAGTTCTCGTTCGGCCCGCCCGTGGCCGAATTCCCCATCGAGCAGCCTGCCGCGCCGGCCGGGTTCGAGGCCGCTGCCCCGGCAGCGGAGCCGGCTCCGGCCGTTCGCGAAGTGGATCTCTCCGACTGGGAGGCGATGCTGGCGGCGCACGAGGTTGGGCCTGCGGCGCCCCCGCCGCCGGCCGTCGCGGACCTGGCCCAGGGCAGCCGGCAGATCGAAGAGTACCTGCGGGCGGGCCAGATTTCGGAAGCCACCACGGCTCTCTCGCAGTTGCAGGAGCGGTTCGCTGGCGCGCCCGAGTTGGACTTCCTGGCCGAGCGCGTGGCGATGGCGGCCATGGGCATGCCGATGGAGCCGGCGGCGCCCGCCCCGCAGCCCGCCGCTCCGGAGATGGAGCTGGTTTCACCGGAAGCGCAGCCGGCCCCCGAGGCCGGCCCGACTGTCCAGGAGTTCCAGTTCGGGTCGTTCGGCGAGCCTGCGGGCGCAGAAGCGGCCGCGGTGGAATGGCCGGAAGCCCCGGCGCCGCCCCCGGAAGCGCCGCCAGCCGAGCCAGCGGTGATGGAAGCGCAGCCGGCTCCGTTGGAATGGCCTCAGCCGGCAGCTCCGGCGCCCGAGCAGGCCGTCGCCGAGCCGCCGGCAGCGGTGTCCGAGCCGGCGGCTGTGGAGTGGCCGGAGCCGCAGGCAGCACCGGCGTGGCCTGAGCCGGCGCCTGCTCCGATCCCTGTTGCCGAGCCGGCGCCTCCGGCCGCCGCGCCTGAGCTTCAGCTCCACATCGAAGAGCGCCCGGCCGCCGCCGAGGAGTTTGAATTGGCCCTGGAGGAGGAACCGGCAACTCCACCTCCACCAGCGGCACCGCCGCCTGTTGCCGTTGCGCCGCCTCCAGTCGTTCCGCTGCCGCCTGCTGCCGTTGCGCCGCCTCCAATCGTTCCGCTGCCGCCCCCGGCTGCCCCCGTCCCGTCGGGTATTGACAGCTTGGTTGGCGCCTTGGAAGAGGAGTTGGCAGACCTAGCGCCCCCGCCGAAGGCGCCCGCCGCCCCGCCGCCGAAGGCGCCAGCGGCCCCGCCGCCCCCGGTTGCTGCCGCGCCAGCTCCGGCGCCTGCCGCATCGGGCGGCGCGCTCGCCGATGTCTTCGCGGACTTCAAGAAGGACATGGAAGAGGAGGCAGTCTCCGAGGCCGACATCGAAACCCATTTCAACATGGGCGTCGCCTACAAGGAGATGCGCCTGTTCGATGAGGCTATCGGTGAGCTGCAGAAGGCCTACCAGACAGCGGAGCGCGCCAAGAGCTATGGCAACTACGTCCGTTGCTGCACCCTGCTGGCCCATTGCTTTGTCGAAAAAGGCATGCCGCTTCCCGCCGTCCGTTGGTTGGAGAACGCGCTCAAGGCCCCAGGGCTCGAACCCGAGGACATATTGGCCCTGCGGTATGAAATCGGCTCGGCCTACGAACTGGCCGGCAACAAGAAGGCCGCCCTCGACAGCTTCATGGAGGTCTACGCGGTGAACATCGACTACCGGGACGTTGCCGAGCGCATCCGCGAATTGCAGGGGGCATAGCGTAGCCCGCCAAATGTGGAAGCGGATCCTGTATTTCGTCTTCGTCCTATTGGCCATGGGGATGGGACTGTTTCTCGCCGCCCTTCCCTGGTTCTCGTTCTGGGAACGGAATGTTCTCGGTTCGCTTTTTCCCTCGCTTCGGCCCGTGCTGTTAAGCAATTATTTCCGCGGTGCGCTCACCGGGATGGGTCTGATCGACATCTGGATTGGCTTCTCCGAGCTGTGGAATTACCGGGAGAACCTGGCGCGGCTGGAGAAAGTGGAACAGGCGGCGCGCCCGGCGCGCGCGGCGGGGAAGGCCGGCGGGGATGAAGTGGCGTCCATGCCGCCGGGCCGCAAGCCCTAAGAAGGTTCTCAGTCTTCAGTGCTCAGTTTTCAGTTGGCTGTCGGTTGAGTGACTGAAAACTGAGAACTGAAAACTGACAACTGTCTTATGGGCCGCCGCTCCTTTCTGTATTACATCACCGACAGCTCCCAGCTTGAGACGCCGGTGGGCGAGCCGGAGCAGCGCGTTGATGCCCTGCTGGAGCGCATTGGCGCGGCCTTCCGGGCCGGTGTCGATTGGGTGCAGGTGCGGGAGAAGCGCAGGCCGGCGCGCGCCCTGTGCGCGCTGGTGGAGCGCGCCGCGCGGCTCCACGAAAAAGGCGGCGGAAAACTGCTGGTCAATGAGCGGCTGGATGTGGCGCTGGCCTGCGGCGCCGACGGCGTTCACCTGCCGGCCGACTCGCTGCCCGCCAGCGCCGTGCGCTGCGCGATGCCGCGCGACTTCCTGGTGGGCGTCTCCTGCCACACAGTGGAGGAGGTGGAAGCGGCGGCGCGCGAGGGCGCCAGCTTTGCCGTGCTCGGTCCCATCTTCGCTACGCCGGGCAAGAGACCGCCGCTAGGTGTGGACCTGCTGCGCGAGGCCTGCGGCCGCGTGGCGCGGCTGGGGTTTCCCGTGCTGGCGCTGGGCGGCGTCACGCTGCAGAACGCGGCCGCCTGCCTGGACGCCGGCGCAGCGGGCCTGGCCGCCATCCGCCTGTTCCAGACCGCCGATGTAGCCAGCATTGTTACGCGCCTGCGATCGCTTTGAGGCGGTCGGTAACCTGGCACCTGACACCTGGTTAATCGGCCATCAGGCGGCCGTAGCGCCGCCATTCGGGCACGTTGTCAAAAATGGCCTTGATCGCGGCGGTGATGGGAATGGCCAGCAGCAAGCCCATGGCCCCCCAGAGCCAGCCCCAGAACATCAACGAGACCGTGACCACCACGGGGTTCAGATGCAGGCGCGCCCCGATCAGCTTCGGGTACAGCACGTTGAGGGCGATGATGTGGAACCCGGCCACGCCGGAAGCGATGCCGACGAGCGGCGCCAGCGTGTCGTATTTGGTGGCGCCGGCCAGGATGGGCGGGATCATGGCCAGCAGCGCGCCGAGGTAGGGAACTACGCTCAGAAAGCCGCTGATGGGCGCCATCAGGGCCGCGTACGGCAGCCCCATCATCACGAACAGGAGCGCGGAGGCCGCCGACAGAATGGCTCCGATGATCACGTTGCCGACGATGAACCCGCGGATCATCATGGTGATGCCATCCAGCGTCTTTTCGGCCGCCATCCGGTTTCCGGCCGCGAACAAGGTCACCGAGTTGCGCCGCAGGTGGTCTTTCCAGGCCAGCAGGAAGTAGATCAGGAAAGGAACGAAGCTGACCAGGAACACGATCTCGCTGGCCGAACGAAGGCCGGCGCCCAGGTAGGTGGTCCAGTCGGTATGCGGGGCGGGGGCGCGCACCGGGCGCCGCGCGCTCTTCTCCACCGCCATCACCGTTTCTGTCTGCTCCTGGATCTGCTCGGCCTTCTGGCGGAAGCGGAGCACGTGGCGCCGCAGCTTCTCCGAATAGTTGGGGAAATCGTTCACGAAGGCCTGGGCCTGGGCGTAGAACACGTAAAACGCTCCGTAGGCGATGGCCAGCAGGGCCATCACCATCAGCAGGGAGCCCACCGCGCGGGGCAGGCCGCGGCGGCCCAGCCAGCTCACCACCGGGTCGCAAAGAAAGAAAAGCAGGAGCGACACCACCAGGGTCATCACGAAGGAACTGGCCAGGTAAAGAAAGCCGAGCACCACGGCTGCGGCTACCAGGCGCAGGCCGAAGGCGCGTTGCCCAACCGGAGTATCGTGTGCTGTCGCCACGGCGCTGGTGACAAAGTACCACAGCAGCGCCGCGGATAAAACAGCATGCGGGGCGCAATTTAAGGGACGGTTACTTTTTCTGGTACCAGTTGGTGTTGATCTCGGCGAAGTGCTTCCACTTCTCCGGCAGGTCGTCCAGCGCGAAGATCGCCGAGACCGGGCAGACCGGCACGCAGGCGCCGCAATCGATGCACTCGATGGGATCGATGTACAGCATCGTCTCGCCCTCGAATGTCGATTCGTCTTTCCTGGGATGGATGCAATCGACCGGGCAGGCGTCCACGCACGCCGTGTCTTTCACGTTTATGCAGGGTTCAGCGATCACGTAAGCCATCGGCTACCGACTCTCCTTTAACTTGAAAATACCACAAAGCCGGGAGCGAAACAAAGGACATGATGGTCCTGAACGTGTCGGCCATTGCGCTCCTCGAGGTGCAGGAGATGGGGCGGCTCTCATCAGGTCTTCCCCGCGCTTCGTGGCGCCGGCCAACGAGGGCGGGCGCACGCTGGGCTTCGCCACCCCGGCGGACCGCTCGTAGCGGACTGAGAACGAGGCCGGCGAAGGGGCGCACCCGGTTGGGGCGTCCCTCCCCGCAGCACCCCACCGGCCGCCCGCTCGAGCTGCGAGCCTGGACCCGCATCGCTGTCGTAAGGAAATTGTAAGAATAGTTTCCGGACTCGCCGGCGCCCCCGGGCTTAGCATGGCCGTCGGACGGTGGCAAGAAACGGGCCGCCGACACCCCAACTTCCACGATGACGGTGAGGAACATGGCCAGCAATGCTAGCGACGCCCTCCGGCAACACAACATCCTCGAGGCCCTGATGAAGGCCGGCACCGGACTGGTCCAGGAACTGGACGAGGAAACAATTCTGGAGCGGATTCTCGAAGGAGTGAAGGCCGTCGGCTTTGATCGTGTGCGGCTTTACCTGCTTTCCGAAGACAGGTCGCGACAGATCGGCAAGGCGCAGACCGGCATGGACGAGACTTTTGTGGGTCTGGAGTGGGCCGTAAACCTCGACGCCCATACTTCGGTCCTGCTGGCTCATCCTTCACCACAGATCTTTCGGGAATCACCGGAATGCCCAGACAGTTTCAAGGACTTGTTAGGTAAAGGGGGTGTGAAGGAGTGGGCGGAAGTTCCGCTCGTCGTCCGGGGAACCGTTATCGGGAAGGTATCGGCTGACAACAAGTTCAGTCAACAGCCGATCAGACGAGAGGTGTTGGAGTTGGTGGCCCTGTTCGCGAACCAGGCCGCCGCCGCGCTGGAGAAGGCCCGCCTGCTGGAAGAGGCCCGGAAGCGGGCGGATGACTTGGAGGCCTTGCGGACGACTACCATGGCCTTGTCCTCCGCGCCGGACCGCGCCGCGCTGCTCCCTGACATCCTCCGTCGCGCGGTCGGCCTCCTGAAAGCCGGGAGCGGCGGACTGTATGAGTACTACTCGGAGCGTGGCGAGTTGAGACTCATCGCCGATGACAAGCGCCCGGAACAGGTGGGCAACATTCTCAGGGTGGGAGAGGGGATGGCCGGCCGCCTGGTCCAGGGCAACGAACCGCACTTGATAGTCGGCGACTACAACCAGTGGCCCGGAAGAGCCGCCATTTATGCCGGGAAGCGCATCTTCGGAGCGGTTCTCGCCGTGCCGCTCAGGTTTTCCGGAACTCCTCTCGGGGTCCTTTATGTGGACGACAGTGTGGGGCGCCGGTTCAGTCTGGACGACGCCCACTTATTGAGCATGTTCGCCGCGCAGGCGGCGATCGCCCTGCACACCTCTGCGCTGATGGATGCCGACGTAGAGAAGGCGGAGCGGCTGGAGAATCTCTGCTCGGCGACTGCCGCCATCATGAAGGACTTGGAGAACACGCCGCTTCCGGATCGCCTGACCGACATCGCCCGCCGAGTGGCAGACCTGGTGGAGGCGGAAAGCTGCGCGGTCCTTTTGGTGGACAAGGAGGGCCGTTTGAGCTGGGAGGCCAACTACGGGCATCGCCCGGGAATGTTCGAGAAAGGCAGGAAATTCCCCGTCCGCGGCGGCCCGGGAGCGGGTCTCACCGGCCACATGGCCTATGAAGGCAAGGTGTGCAACCTGGTAGGCGAGCAGATCGTCAACCACCCCGCCCGCGTGACTGCCATCGACTCGGCTCCCTCGCTGTACTGCCACTCGATCCTGGGAATCCCGCTGAGACGGAGGGTCGGGCAGGAGGAGAAACTGGTAGGTTTCCTGCGGGCCACGAACAAGAAGAACAAAGACGGCGAAGCGGTTCCGCCCAGGGGTTTTACGGCAGAAGACGAGAACATCATGAAAGTGTTCGCCGAGGCTATCGTGGTGGCCATCGACAATGCCGGCCTGGTGGCCGAGACACAAGAGAGAACCGAGTTTTTGAAAGGGTTGATTGCCTATTCCCCGGCCGGAATCGTGGCCGTCGATGGGCGCGGGTGCGTGACGGAGTTCAATCCGCAAGCGGAGAGCGTCGTCGGTTATACGGCCGCTGAAGTCCTGGGCAAATCGATCAAGATGTTTTTCCCGCGTGGGAAGGCAGCCGAGATAGGGATGCTGCTGCGAAAAGGCCAGAAGGTTGTCGGCTACGAAACAGAGGCGGTGAGCAAGAGCAAAGAGACGATACCAATCCGAGTTTCCGCCGCGAACTGGCCGAGCGGGGAGGGCAAGCGCCTGGCGACGGTCGGGTACTGCGAGGACCTGCGGCCGCGCAAGGCCGCGGAAAGGCGCCAGGAATTGCTGCTCAAAGCCATCGACACTGTGGCCCAGGCCGGAGACCCGCCGGCGGCCATGGAAAGCCTGGCAAGAACGGTTGTCTGTGACCTGGCGCATACCTTCTGCCAGATCCTGCTCTTGGACGAGGCTGAGCAGCGTCTGGGAGTGTTCGCGGCCTACACCATACCTCGCTCCGAAGGAGAACTGGCTTGGGATCCCAACCTGGGGAAGTGGACCCGTGTTTCGGACTGGCCCGGCCTGGAAAGGGTGCTTGGGGACGGAAGAGCGAGAGTTGTGAACTGGACCGACTCCGAGGTCCAACCGTACCTGGAGAAGATCGCCGATCTGCTCAAGTTACCGAAGCGCCAGCGCCTCCATTCCCTGCTCCTGGTGCCGCTCACCGTCGGCAACAGGACCGTCGGCCTCCTGGTGGTCGGGGAAACCAGGGAAAGGCCGGAGAGCCAGTTTACGGAAGAGAACATCGGCCTGGCGGCCAATATTGCCGCGCAGGTCACCGTGTTGATTGAACCCATGCGCCGTTACACCCTGGCCCAGAAACGCAATACTCGACTGAACGATCTGCGTAAGGCCACGGAGGCCCTGTCCCAGGCCTCAACACTGCCGGGCGCGGCGGATCGTGCCGCCGTTCGGGCTGTCTTGGAAACCATAGTGGACAGGGCCAAGGAAATGTTTGAAGCCGACTGCGCCTCCCTGTGGCCCTACGATGCCACCCGTGACAGCTTCATCCCCGCGGAGATGACAGCCCGGGGCATGCCGGACGCGGTCCTGGAGAAGATCCGCGCCCAAGAACCGAGACCCGGACATACCACGTACACGGTCATCGAACAAGGCAGGCTAGACGTAGACGACATCTCGTCTCAAGAAGGTGAGATTCTGGAACCGGGCACGCGGGAGAGCTTGATGCAGATCGAGATCCGGAGCTTTCGTGGCATTTGCCTGAGAGCAGGGAACGAGCCCTTGGGGGTGTTGTATCTGAGCTACAAGCAGCGGGGTGCTCTTAGCAACCCCGAGTACTGCCTGGAACACTTCGCGGCGGCGGCGGCCATCGCCCTGAAGAACGCGCGCCTGTTGGACCGCATCGCCAAAGGCCAGAGAGCCGCGGAGGTCGTCGCCCAGGTGATGGCGGCCGGCGATCTGGACCAGACCCTTGAGGCGGTGGCCAGGGGGATCAAGGACGTGCTCAGGTGCGATGTTGTGGCGCTGTTTACCTACGATCCCAGTCGCGGCAGAATTGACCATCCTCCCAAGCTCGTGGGAGCGACAGGCAGCGAGGCCCAGCCCGCCTCCGAGAGGATCAAGCCCGATTCCCTGCTGCATGGCATTCTTCACCAGAGCGGGCCTTGTATCGTAGAGAACACCGCGGCCGACGTCCTTTTCAGGGGCAGGACGTTTGCGCGCCAGGAGCACATTGAATCCTGCATCGCGTTTCCTTTGCGGGCAGGCGATCAGACGGTGGGGGCCATGTTCGTGAACTATCGAACCCACCGCCGCTTCACGGCGGAGGAAGTCACCACCGGCGAGCTGTTCGCCAACCAGGCAGCCGTGGCCATTCGCAGTTCGCGAGAGCATGAAGACAAGGCCCGAGAGCAGGAGGCCCTGGGGGAACTCGCCGAGGCGGCGCTGAAGGTCTCGAGTTCGCAGGAAATCCTGGACCGGGCGGTGGAAATAGCAGCGCGGCTCCTCGACACCGATTTCTGCGAGGTGGTCCTGCCCAACAGCAAGAACGAGTTGACCGTGACCGCCGTCTACGGATGGGAGCCGGAAGCCGTGGGGCGCAAACTGGCCCCCCGCACAGGGTCTCAAACCGGATTCACGATACTGCAACAGGACCCCGTGGTTGTTCCTGATTACCATCAGGAGCAGCGGTTTCGGGTTCACCCCGACATCGAGACCAAGAAGATCCGGTCGGGGCTGAGCGTGCCCTTGGTCCAGGACGGGAGCACCGTGGGGGCAATGCTCGTCCACACCCAGGATCTGCGAGGCTTCGCGGAGAGGGAAATCAGGGTTCTTAGCCTTATCGCCGACCAAACCGCGATTGCCCTGAAGAGCGCCCAGCGTTACGAAGCCATCGGGCGCAACAATGCTCGCTTAGAAGTGCTTTACGGCGCCGCGCACGCCATCACCGAGGGTTTCGGAGGGGAAGAGAAGGAAGTCCTCGACCGGATCATCGAGCATGTCGTGGAGCACATCAAGGTGCAGCCTGCCGACAAGCCCTCGTTGGGCACCATTCAACTGTACGACGCGGTCAACGAAGAGCTGGCCTTCGAAAGTGTTTGTCCGTCAGAACGGCTCGACGATCTCGTGCGGCAACTGGGGAGGAAGCTGCCGGTCGGGCGGCGAGTGCCGGCCGGAGGCAGGATGGGGATCAACGGCCGGGCCGCGCGCACTGCTCGCCCGCAACTCGTGGACGACGTCCGGGAGGACCCGGATTACGTGGAGTTCCTCCCGTCTACGCGTTCCGAACTTGCCGTGCCTCTCAAGGATCGGGGTGCCGTTGTCGGCGTCCTGGCGCTGGAGAGCGCCCGGCTGAGCGCATTTGATCCGGAGGACAGCGAGACGCTTGAGAACCTGGCGGAACTGGTGGTCATCGCCATGGAAAACGCCCGGCAGTTCACCGAACTGCGCAAGGTGAAGAAAGCTGCCGAGGCCGTGGCCAAAGCAGTGGCGCAGGGCGACCTCAGGGCCACGCTCGACTCGATTGCTTCGGCCATTAAGGAAGCGCTAGGTTGTGACGCGGTTGTGCTCTACGCGTGTGACCCGACAACCAACCGACTCCAGCGTCCGCCCAGCCAGGTCGGGGTCAGCGGCTGCGAATCCGTCAAAGTGCCGCCCACGTACTCCAAGAGTTCCCTGGTGTACCGGATCTTGGACCGGGGCAAAGCGCGCATTGTGCCGGATGTGGGCGCGGACACGGACTTTCGGAATAGCCGTTTTGTGAGCGGCCAGGAGATCAAGTCCTGTGCCGCGGTCCCCTTGCGAGCCGTCGGGAATAAAGTGGGAGTGCTCTTTGTCAACTATCGGACCCGGCACGACTTCAGCACCGAGGAGCAGGCGAACATCGAACTGTTCGCCAACCAGGCGGCCGTTGCTATTCGCAATGCGCAAATCCTCGCCGACCTGCAAAGGACGCGTGAACACTTGGTTGCCCTGAATGAGGCCGGCAAGGCCATCACGGCCCGGCCCGGCGCCGAACGCGAGGTGGTTCTGGGCCAGATCGCGCAGCAGGTGGTGGAGTGCTTGAAAGCGCCCGCGCCACAGGCGCCCCTGGTGGCTGCCATCCAATTGTACGATCAGGAGGCCGGCGCGCTGGCTTACGAGAGCGGGTATCCGCCGGAGGGCTTCGCGGGTCTGATCGGCAAGAGGCAGGTTGTAGACCGGCGCCGGGCGCGGGGCCCCATCGGAATCAGCGTCCGGACCGTGCGCACCAGAAGACCCCAGCGCGTGGATGACGTCACGAAGGATCCCGACTATGTCGCATTGCTGCCCGATACCCGCTCCATGATGACCGCTCCTCTTCTTCACCAAGGTGCGGTGCTGGGGGTTCTCTCCGTAGAGGGCAGTTGCCCGGCTGCGTTCGACGACGAGGATCTGAAGACTCTGGCGGCGCTCGCGGATCTGGCGGTCATCGCCATCGAGAATTCCCGCCAATTCACGGAGCTGAAGAGGGTGAAAGGTCTGGTCGGAACGCGGACCGCGCTGGCCTGGATGGGAATGATGAGCTCCATCTGGCGGCACGGGATTGAGATCAATGCGGCCACGATCCGCAACCAGGCCGAGCTGCTCCGCGAGGAAGTGCGCCGGTTGCGCGGCGGCAAGCCTCTATTGTCCGAGATCAACAGAATTATTCGCTCGGCGAAGGAGATTCTCAAGAAAAGACCGGTCTCCCCGCTGGGCGTTCAGGCGGAGGCAACGGCCGTCCCCTTGCGCGGCCTGGTCGAGGACTGGGCGAGGCGCTGGCGGGGGCGCCTTGCCGAACAGTCTGTTTCCTTGCAGGAACATCTCACGCTGGAACCGGAAGCCACCGTGCGGGCTGGCCCGGAATGGCTTCACAGGGCATGGGATTTGCTCATCGAAAACGCCGTCGCCGCTACCTGCGGCCGAGCGGGCCGCCAAATCCGTCTCACCTGCCTCCGCGCCGGCCCCCAGCACGCCGAGCTGTTCATTACCGACAACGGGCCGGGTATCCCGGAGGAGTTGAACCCCATCATCCTCCGGGAAGTTATCCCGCACAAGAAATCCAAAGGTTTCGGCGTAGGCCTTCTGCTGGCCCAGACTATTATCGAGACCTACGAGGGAGAACTCAAGGTTGACTCCACCGGACCCCAGGGCACCACTATAAAAGTTTCTTTGCCCCTTGAAGAGTCTGATACACTACCGCCCACTAGACACAAGGCGCGGAGAAAGACATGAGAAAGAAGCAAGTCCTTCGAAAGGCGCGAATCCACAGAAAGACCCGAAGCTCCAGGAAAAAGGGGACCCTGAAGAAGGGGCGGATCCTTTTCATAGAGAACGTCCGGGACTTCTTAAAGGCAACAGCCCCGCACCTTCGCCGCGCGGGCTATCAGGTGGTCCCCGCGTATTCGCTGGCGGAAGCCCATCGGCTGCTCCGCGAGCAGTGGTTCCGTCTGGCGATCATTGACATTCGACTTGAGAACGATACCGATCCCTACGACTACAGCGGCCTGCGCTTGGCCATGGACCCGGACTACGCATTTGTTGCCAAGGTCATTCTAACGATGCACGAGTCCGGCTTGCACAACGTCTCGCTTCCCGGAGACGTTGTCATGTTCCTAAAGGGGGACAACTCTGGAGATCTCATTAGGTTTGTGAACGACTTTTTTCGGACGCGGGTGCGCATCAATTGGAAGCTCCGCTTTGAGCCGGACCCCCAAACCCAGGTTTCCGTGCCGCTCTTGTTGGCCCGGCTGGAACCAATCGACAGTGAAAAGGGGGCCGCGCGCACCGAGGAACTCGAGGATCTGTTCCGGAAGCTCTTCTACGAGAAGGAGGCGGTCACCTTCAAGGACGTCCTCTGGCACCGTGACGGCCGCCTGGCCCTCACCGCGTCATGTTTCAAAGAGCAGGTCGGAGAGGAGTTTTTCGTTGTCACCGTTGGAGAACGCAAAGTGATTGGCAAGGAAAAAGAGACATATCACTCGTGGGCTCCCAAAATCCACGTAGCGACAGCGACAGTGTTGGCGGAGAGCGCGGAGACGACACACTACGCCGCCAATGCGTATGCCCTTCATACCCCTGAGTCGAGTGGGATCTGCTCGCTTAGGGCTTTTTACGCTTCCGCCAGCCAGGCCGTTTTCACCCGGGCGCTGGAAACCCTGTTCGGGAAGACGCTGCTCTTCTGGCACCGAAACCAGCAGGACTACAGCGTTCACACCTGGGAGGTCTTGTATCAGGAACGGCTGGGCCTGGATTTACGTCAGCTTTCCGATAAGGACTGGATGGAACGTGTGCTCTTGCTGGTCAAGCAGAGCGTCCTTTCGGGATTGGGGCTGGGCGTTGAGTCAGACAAGTTGGTGGTCAACTTCAAGCCAGAGCTAAGCTACCCGATCTCTGCCGCGGTCCTGCGCAACACTCTCTGCGGACGACAGGCTGCCCGGGTGATGCTGTCGCCGGGAACGCTTTCCGGCGATAACATTCTGGCGGACACCGAGGGGCGCGCCTGGCTGACAGACTTGGCGGAGGCCGGACCCGCGCCCCTGCCCTGGAACTTCGTTTGTCTCGAGGCCTGCGTTCGTTTTGACTGGATCGACGAAACCGACATTGGGAAACTCCACGAGCTAGAGCAAGAACTGATCACCGATCGCCCCCGCTTCGAAGACGTGCTTGTACCGGCCCCGCTGTCTGCTCTCAGAAAGCCCCTGGCGGCGGTCCAGGAGATTCGCAGGCTGGCGGCGCCGCTCGTTCGTGAGGACCGGAGGGCATACCATCTCGGAATCTTCTTCCAGGCCGTACGCCGGTTGCTGGATTTCAAGCCGGATGCGCACCTAGGCAAGACGGAGTTGGCGCGCCTGGCCCACGCCTGCCTGGCGGTGGCCATGATCGCCGACAAAATGAGCAGGAGGACGGAGGCAAAGGGTATCCAGTATGATGCGGCGAAGCGGGTCGTTTTCGTCGATGGCCGGCCAGTGAAACTTACGCCCCTCGGGCTCAGGATCTTTCTGCATCTCTACCAGAACGAGCGCCTTTGCTCCTGGGAGGAGATATTTAAGGCCGCCTATCCCGGCGAGCGGTCTTTCGGCAAGAGCCAGAAAGACAAACTCACCAAGGCTATCCATGAATTGCGCCGGCGGATAGGCGCCTCCTACCTGGAGGTGCGCCACGGTCATGGGCTGCAGCTCATACGGAAGCCCTGACTGCGCCGGGCGACCACGATACTGAAAGGCCACCGAGTCGGGTAAGGATTTCCTCATCAGAAGTTCCCTGGACAACAGCCTACCCCTCAGTACACTTATGCCCAAAGCCAAGGATGCTCGGCGTCAATCCTGTGGCAGGAGGTACAAGATGACGTGCCCTTCGATGTCGTCACGCAAGCGAGCGGCAACGGCTGTGGCAATCAGGCTGGTTACGGCAACGGACTTCGGGTGCTCGAAGAAGGCAGCCGCGCGGCGCGCGCTGTCCCAATGGTTAGACACACTGATCGAGGACAGCATCGCTGCTTACGGGGGCGAAGTCGTGAAGCGCCGCGGCGCGACCGGGCTGGCGATCTTCAACGTGCCAAGCCTCGCAATGAACTGGACCAGATTCGTAATCGAGCGGGTTGCGGCCGCCCGGAAGCATGGCTGGATCCCCCGCGCGGTGAACTGCCGCGCCGGCATTGCACGCGGGGTCACTCGCGTCCCCGGCAGCAAAAAAGCTGTCGCGGGACCGGCGGTGAACCTGGCACTTCGGCTTTGCCGGTCCGCGAAACCCGGCAAGCTTGTCGTCGGCAGGCATGCTGTTCGCGCGGGCGACATGCGCCAGGTGTGATCGTGAGCCGGCGAAGCCTCCACAGCGAAACGCACCGCCGGCGGCTACCTGGGGCCCCCGCGCGCAACAGAACTCCCCGGTAGCCACAGGGCGGTGCGTTTTCATGTGGCTTCATGGCCACTTTGTGATGAAATCCGCCTATGAAGCCATGCTTGCGGATTGCCATTCTGGTGGCGGCGGCCGGGGTGGCCACCGCCGTTTACGCACCGGCGCAACAGGCACAAGCCGCCAAGGCCACGCCGGCCGAAGCGCGGACTTTTATCAACAAGGCCGAGGCGCGGCTGCTGGAGCTGTGGGCCAAGGCCGACCGCGCTTCCTGGGTGCAGAGCACCTACATCACCGACGACACCGAACAGATCGCGGCCGAGGCGCAGAAAGACGTGATCGCGGCGGCCACCGATCTGGCGCTGGCCGCCCGACGCTTCGACGGCCTGAAGCTGCCCGCCGACACGGCGCGCAGGCTGGAATTGCTGAAGCTCTCCCTCACGCTGCCGGCGCCTGCCGACACGCGGAAACAGGCGGAGCTGACGCGCATCGCCGCCTCGCTCGAGGGCGATTACGGCAAGGGCAAATACTGCCCCGGGGGGCCGCAGGGCAAGTGTTATTCGCTGAACGACCTGGAGAACATCATGGCCGCCGGCCGCGACCCCGGCCAGTTGCTGATGGCCTGGCGCGGCTGGCACAGCATCTCGCCGCCCATGCGCCAGCGCTACCAGCGCTTCGTGGAACTGGCCAACGAGGGCGCGCGCACCCTGGGCTTCGCCGACATGGGCGCGCTGTGGCGCTCGAAGTACGACATGCCGCCGGAGCAGTTCTCGGCCGAGGTGGAGCGGCTGTGGCAGCAGGTGCGCCCGCTGTACGAGGCGCTGCACGCCTACGTGCGCGCTCGGCTCATCCGCAAGTACGGCAAGGCGGCGGAGCGGCCCGACGGCCTGATCCCCGCGCACCTGCTGGGCAACATGTGGGCCCAGCAATGGAACAACATCTACCCGCTGGTGGAGCCGTCCGGCAGCGCCGCCGGTTATGACCTGACCGAGTTGCTGAAAGCCAAGAACGTCACGCCCATCGAGATGGTGCGCTACGGCGAGCGCTTCTTCACCTCCCTGGGCTTCGACTCCCTGCCGAAGAGCTTCTGGGAACGCTCAATGTTCACCAAGCCGCGCGACCGCGACGTGGTCTGCCACGCCAGCGCCTGGGACGTGGACCAGGTCGAGGACCTGCGGCTGAAGATGTGCATCGAGATCAAGGGCGAGGACCTGGTCACCATCCATC
>Ga0315285_10000874_pt1 | contig 31468 bp, 26 predicted proteins | sample YL17G09_36_MG_FD_203698 | JGI IMG/M metagenome (GOLD analysis project Ga0315285, IMG submission 203698) | Sediment microbial communities from Yellowstone Lake, YNP, Wyoming, USA - YL17G09_36 | ecosystem: Environmental > Aquatic > Freshwater > Lake > Sediment | place: USA: Wyoming | collected...
TGTCGGCGTCGCCGCCCACGATCTTGAGGGTGGCGGTCACCTGGGTGAAGGTGGGCGTGCTCTCGCTCCACGTATCGCCGACGTCGTAGAAGGCGGCGGTCGCGGCGGCGTTCTCGCGGTTGTAGGTAAGCCCGTTGCCCACGATCTCAATCAAGGGTAATGAGATACCACTATATTGTCAGGCTGTCGGCGACGTAGGGTTACAGCAGGTAGGTCGACGCTCCTACGCGGGAGTGTTCATCTGCGACGAGGAATTCGGGCAAATGCGGGTGGCCGTCAGCGCCTAGTCCAGCAGGATGTCGCGGGTTCGAGTCCCGTTTCCCGCTCCAGGTTTTCCCCCGCACACTACATATGAAGCCGGGCGAAATGCCCGGCCTTTTTCACGCCCCGAGCCGTAGACCATCTCGTTTCCAAGCAGAGGGTTTGCTGGCTCTGGGCTCTGGTGGACCCCTTGAGATGACTCTCCGTAGAACAAATACGGGAGGAAGGGCTGTGAGGCGTTGGCAATTTCAGGCAGCCAGCATAGCGCAAGAATGGGGTGCTGCGCGATGGCCTAGACCCTTAGCCTCAAACTTTCCATCAATTTGGCTGCGTGTACTATGGCGTGCCTCCGCCTAATCGGCGCAATATCCTTGTAGGTCGCAGACTTCAGCGCGCAGCAGGCACAAATTGCAAAATAGTCAGTCAGCCCTCGACCAAGACCCAGTGCTCGGGCGGCAAGCCCGCGAATGTCGCCTATTACGGTTGTCGCAAACCCGAACTCTGGAATTTGAGGCACGTCGGTGTAGGAAGCTGTGTTCTCAAGCGAATCTACGTTTGCCAGATGCTCTGAAAGCCCAATCAGCGCGCCCAGGTTCTCTGATTCAAGAAGTTCGAAAAGTACGGTGGCTTCGAGACGGCAAAAATCTCTTGCGACGTGACTTGGGTGCGTGTGGTAGAAATCGATTAACCAAGTCTTCCCGAACCTGTCAACAAGGAGATTGCGAGCGTTCAGATCACCGTGTGTGACGGCTTCTGGATAGTCTCGATCGAGAATGATTTCAGCGAGGTAATGGAGCGGGTTTGGCACGAGCACACCGGGGGCCGAAGGAAAAGAGAGCATGGCGTCCCCGCTTTTTCCATCAGTTGCCAAATCAATGCCGATGGCGAATGACCTCCTCCAGTTGCCAAATTCCTGCCCGATCCACTCGCGCGTCGATCTTGAGCACGGAGCCGCCGCTCGGTACCATTTTCCGCAGGTCTCATCAAATAGATCCCTGACTACAGCCGATATTCCGGCAACTTCAGAATGATTCACCTGTTTGTAGAAATCACCGAATTCCTGCAGATCCCCTGGCGCGATACCCAGACTGGTCAACGCGAATCCCCCAAGCCTCTGCGTAAACGCACTGCGTTCCTCGTGAGGAGCCCTGCGGTGCATGATCTGGCCCTTTACGTAGTCCCGGTAGTTATCCAGTTCTCTCTCTATCCTCCCCCTTGTGTCTATCTTGACAAATTCCGCCTCTCGCCATCCCGATGTGTAGCGTGGCGTGGCTAGCATCACCTTGGCGTTACTCTTGCCCTCGACTAGCGGCTCAATTCTGAGTTCTATCGGCCCGTCGCCCTCCTCATAGTAGAGTCGACGAAACAACAATTCAGTTTCTTCCTCAACACTCATCGTAGATGATCTTCCAACGTTGGCCAAAGTCCGGGCAATCATGGGCGGCCCAAGCCCTTCTGCGCTGAACGAAAGGGCAAAATTGATACGAACCCACCGAGCGAATGCCGCACGAACACGTGCTTCCAGTGCACCAGGAGATGTCAAGTCCGCCGCGCGAAGGTAGTCAACTGCCAAAGGACCCGTCTCACCAAGTTCTGTTCGAATCAAGTCAATGGCTATGTCAGGGTTGGGTGGGTAGACAGTCTTCGCGATGACCACGAGATCGGGGGCTTGGCGTTTCATCGCCACGATCAGTGCTCGCCCCGAGTCATCATTGGGATCTCTAGGTCGGATTTGCCGCATGTCCACTATGGCAAGATCCACTCTCTGTGATTGCAGCACCCGAAGGCTCTCCTCCTGAAGTTCGGGAGGAATTCCTGGAGGAGCGATAACCTCATAACCGTCCAGCCTGAGCCGTCCAGACAGGGTATCCTTGAAATCTTGCTCATCATCAACAACCAGGACGGTCGGCCGCATGATCTTCCTCCTTCATTCGGCTGGCCCGGCATGATCCAGTGCCCGAGTGAACCCGGAGCAGCCTATTGCTGCGGATATGCTTCACAGATCTCGGGGGGCGGTGGCTGACGCCCCTCGCGAATTTGTCAGTCGTCAGATTCGCAGAGACAGTGTGTCTTCCTCAAGACGTACTCTTAGTGATCCAGTTACTCCTTTGCAGTTTCCAGTATCGCAATTACGGGAAGCTGAAGCACGAAAATTGCTCCCACGTTTTCGGCGGGGGCTCCTAGCGACAGGACGCAGCCATTCAAGGCTGCCAATTTGTGTGACAAGAGCAGCCCCAGCCCCCTGTGTGGATCAGCCGCGGTACGTTTTGTGCTTGCCTCAATCGTAAAAAGGTCTTTCTGGATATCAGCGCGGACGCCCGGGCCATCATCTGCTACGATCACGCGTGCCGAACGATCGGCGAGTTCCACGCGGATGCGCACATGGCCTCCTCGTTTGGTCTTCTCGATCGCCTCCAATGAATTGGTCACCAATGTTTCTAGTATTGCCTTGATGGAATCTCGATCCACTCGGACGATCATGCCTCCGGGACCTTGCTGAACATCAACGTCGACCTCACCAACGCCGTCATGCCTAGCCGTCTGGACGGCCTCAACGACGATATCGTTCAATTCATGCTCCTCAATATGAAATGATAGGACTTCGAAAATGCGCCCCAGGCGATCCCCCTGCGAACCCGCTATCTCGCGAACTCTCCTCACCCTTTCAAGCACATCACTCACACCCGTGTCTTGATCCATCAGACGTTCAACTTCCAGCAGCTTCGAAGCGATGCCGGCTAGTGAACTGCGCACTGGGTGGGCGAGCATCTGAGCGATTCCGGTCGTCGCTGCCACGACCTCGACCTGCGCCTGACTCCGGCTCTTCCTGTCTCCGGCGAGCAACACCGATGCAAAGCCAGCGAGATCCATAACGAATTCTGCGTCCCCGCTGTCGAAGTTGTCGACTTCAGGATGCTCAAGGTTGATTACCCCTAGAGAGCCACCATCTCCCATGATCGGAACGGCCAATTCCGACCTAGTTCGGGAGTTGAATGGTAGATACTGGCCTTTCGCCAGCTTCGATACGTCTGAGTGCAGTTGATATGCCCCTGTCTCGAAAACTGCACCCACGACGCCTTCCCCAACGGCAATCGACTCGGCACTCCTGGCAGTCGTCTCACCTACTCTGACTAATGGGAAGAGGCGGCCAGATGCCTCGTCATAAACGCGGGCGCTTCCTGATACCGCCCCCGTATGCTCGACTGCAACGGCCAGAACCCGCCTCAATCCCTCGGTCAATGACTCGCTCTTGACCAGTTCCCGACCAAGCGAGCCAAGTGCACGCAGCCTCCGATATCCTTCGACTAGTCGAATGGCGTTGGCGACGTGACCGGCCAAAGTAGCCAATCTGGCCTCGTGCGAGCTGTCAAAATGATCAGCAGATTGACTTTCAACGTCTATGAGCCCGAGTACTCGGGTTTCACCTTCTGCGATCACGGGAACGCACAATTCACACCGGATCGCTCCCAGTAGCGGCCGATACCATGCAACCCACTCTTGTTCTGGTCTCTTAACGTCAGAGACAAGAATCGAGCGCTTTTCTATCCTTGCGAGGTTCACTATGCCCATCTGTTGCGCGATAGGCAGTCGAAATCCTATTCTCGGTGAAGCGAGCCCAGCAGCTCCGATGATTCGCAACTCAACCAGATGCCTATCGACTAGGAGGACAACTCCCAAGTCAGCTGTGGTTATCTCCATTGCGGCTTGCGCGATGGCCTGACAGACGCCCGAGAGGTCGCGCATCCCGCTGAGTTTCCTAAACAGATCGTCTTCCGGCATTGACCGTCGGTGTTCAGTCATGTGGCGGCCGCCCGCGATAGTGATCGAGAATCCGGTCAAGCGATGTCTCCAGCAAATGCCCATATAGGTTGACGGCCAAGTCGATGTTCCCGGCATCGGCCTCTTTTAGTGCTCGATTCATATCCTCTTCAATTCCTACTTTGGGCAACAGCACGTATGGTAGCGCTTTGGTTCGGCATATGTAGTTCAAGTACAGCCGGGCAATGCGTCCATTTCCGTCCGCGAATGGATGTATCCTCGTAATCTCATGGTGCGCCCTAGCAGCAAGCATTATCGTCGCGAAGACATTTGTCTTGTCCGCTGCCTTGAGATTCTCTTCAACCCATTCGCTCAAAGATGCCATCTCGCCAGGAATCGTCGATGGCATCGACGTCATGACTTTCGACCCCGCGACAGTTAGGTGTACTCGACGATACTGGCCGGCTTCTCCGGGGCTCACATCACGCAGCAGTTCATAGTGCAACTGCTTAATGAGCTGATTCTGCGAAAGTTGCATGCCTGACGTCACTTCATCCTCCACCAATTCCAGTGCCCTTTTTTGGCCAATTGCCTGCAGGACTGACTCCCGCGATAGATCGAGATTAGGCATGGCAGGATATGAAGTGACGATCAACTTCACCTCTTGCACGGAGATCCCGATATGTTCCATGTTTGATGATGCAAAGATCAGATCTTTGTGAAACTCGGCCATTAGTTGTGGTGGCAAGTAACCCACACCGCGCTGCGACGTTAACTCCAGCCATTTCCCTTGAATTCTGTGCCAGTTTGGTCTCGTCATCATCAGCTATTCCTAACTCACGAGCGTCCCTTGCTGTTCCGGGCCAAACCGTCGACGGTCATCCGGATCCTTCAGCTGAGAACTAGGCACCACCTGAGTTGCATGCCCTCGATGCCGACAGCATGGAAGGTCGCCCATCCCAGTCCCGTGCAAGGGGAATGAACTGTAGTCGCTGTCGATGGCAGATATATTAGTAGTAGCATCATAGGTTGTCAATTTCCACCAGCCTTGACCCATGTCGCGCCGATGCTGACCTTGCCCCAAGAACGAGTCCAGTCCCAATGTTAGTGCACACGGGTTCTGGACCAGCGAAAGGGGGCAAGGTCACGGGGCCGCGATGCCTGGGCCTTACGTGAACACTGAGTGTGGCGCCGGTAACGGCGCTTGCTGCCGCCGCCCAGCACCGCAGTGACCAGCCCTTTTCCCGCGATCCTGATGGCGGGTACTCGGGAAGACCTTCATTTCGTAATAGACTGGCCGCAGTACCGGACGAGCAGTACAATCGGAGCAGAGAGGTCGAGGCCACATGGATACAGGCGCGTCGGATATTCCCGACGGATTGGGCGATAGTCGCGAAACGGTGCCTCTAGATGCTCAAGAGAGAGCTTTAAGCGATGCTCTGGCTGCGAAGGACCCCAGGCTAGCACAGATGTACCTCGGGGCTATAACGGTCCTGATGCAGGTGAATAACCCAGATCGCCTTGCTCTAGCTTCCCACGGACTTCGTGAGGTAATGGAGAAGATTCCGCGCTATATCGATGTGGAGACCGCGGCTCTTGACGAAAAATTGGGCGAACAGGTGCGAACACTAGAGGATGTTTGGATGAAGGCTACTGGGGAGAGTTCGTGTCGGCAGAGCGAAACTTGGAGCGGACAAATAGACCTGCCACTCGTGCGCCTCCTTGACCACCTCGCTGCTTTCTTTGAATGGCTGGCCAAGCATCGTCCCCGCCGAAGATCTGCCATAATGGATGCCATGCGACAGCTCGACCCCTCAGGGATGTCGCTACCAGAGCCCCTTGAAAGGCGTACATATAAAACCTGGGACAACCTACAACGCTACTTCAATAACGTTAGCCATCACAATTGGGAAACAAACGAGGAGCAATTCGAGGAGCGACGCGACGAACTAGAGGAGTTTCTGTTAGATAAACTATCTCCTCGGACGTTCGCTGATTTCGACGAAATCGACGCAATCATTAGAGAAGGCAAGCACGGTGCCTAGCGACCAGATTGTAGACAGAGCACTACTGGCGATCGAAAAGAGAACCGCCAACTATGAGTATTTCTTCGATCAACTGACGTCGCCGGACTGGCTTGAGCCGCTTATGAAGCGCGGTTTCTTCAAGACCCCTCGCGACCCGATCTACGAGGGCGGATACGTTAGGTATCCTTTATGGCCCGAATCTCGCTACTTGGCAAGGATGGCGGGTAAGGCTCCAGAGAAGGTATTAGAAATCCTGCGCGAGATGAAGGATACCGCAAACCTGAGAGTTCATCAGGATCTTGCTGAAGCTGCCTGTGACATGCCTCCATCACTCGCAGCAGAATGGGCTCGAAAAGAGGCACGTTGGCTCAAATCGCAGAATCGCGTGAACCTTTTGCTGCCGGACACGCTCGGTAAACTCATGAGCCACCTTGCACTGGGGGGAGAGACAAGTGGCGCTTTCCTCCTTGCCCGCGTACTCCTTGAACCTTTGCCTCCTGCGAAACTGCCAGAAGAACGCGGCGAATTCCGAATGCCACTGAGCCCGCTCACCAGGGTCGACCTGAACGACTACACGCACTTGTTGGAGTTGCACATTCCGGATCTGGTGTCAGTGGCCCCAATGGACACATTCCAACTGCTATGTGAATACCTCGAGATCGCAGTCCGAATACACCTCGATCATGACAGTGAACTTCCCGAGAACACAGATGACTTGTCATGGATATGGAGGCCCGCTGTCGAGGATCATGAGCAGAACTGGCTACATACGCATGAAATTCATGGTCTGCTGGTGTCTTCTGTTCGCGACGTGGCTCAGCAGATCATCGCGCAAGATGATTCGCAACTGGATGTCGTCATACAGATGCTGGAGCAACACCAATGGAATATCTTCAAACGCATTGCGTTGTATCTTCTTCGTACCTTTCCCGATGCTGGCTCAGCTCAGAGACTTATCGAAGAACGCCTGAGTGATTCCGCGCAGTTTGATAACGCCGATAGTCGGCACGAGTATGCCCTTCTCCTAAAGGAGCAGTTCCCTCGTCTTGGGCAGGAGAGCCGAGCGAAGATTCTTAGCTTTGTTGAGCAGCCGGTGGATGCAGAGCACTACAACAGGGGATTCGAGAAGGCATATGGCCGAGCCGCGACAGAAGAAGATGTAGGAGAATATGTCAACCGAAAGCGTCTGAGATGGCTTTCCCTCATCGCCGATGCCTTGCCATCTGACTGGAAGGCACAATACGACGCGTTGGTGGCTACCTACGGCCCAGCGGAACACCCCGAGTTTCTCAGCCATGTGTCTGGAGGATGGGTTGGGCCCACGAGCCCCAAGACGGACGAGCAACTGGCCGCTATGAGTATTGAGGAGCTGCTCGAGTATCTTCGCTCGTGGCAACCTTCCGGAGAGCTATTTGATTCATCGTCGGAAGGTCTCGCGCGCGGTTTCGCTGGCTTGGTTCGCTCAAGGCCGAGAGAATTTGCGGAGGTTGCGGATCAATTCATCGGACTCGACCCGACGTATGTCCGAGCAGCCTTCGATGGATTCAGCAACGCAGGAGGGGAGCAGTTCAGTTGGCCTGCGATACTTCGACTCGCCAAGTGGGTAGTTGATCAGACAGGGGAGATTCCAGGCCGTCGCACCGATCAGGTTGATAGAGACGTCGATCCTGATTGGGGTTGGACGCGGACTTCCATTGCAAGATTGCTGCGTGCGGGATTCGAATCCGAGACGAACCCGTTCACCGCCGAGCTCCGAGAGCTTGTGTGGCAGGTACTACAGTCGCTTACGGAGGACCCTGAGCCGACGCCAGAATACGAGGAGCGCTACGGCGGCTCCAACACGGACCCGTTGACGCTATCAATAAACACCACGAGGGGCGAAGCGATGCACGGGGTGGTTCGCTATGCCCTCTGGGTGCGCCGACAAATCGAGGCTGCCACCGGCGTGGAGGAACGCCTGGCACGAGGCTTCAACGAAATGCCCGAGGTCAGAGAAGTTCTTGCCAGGCACCTCGAGCCCGAGTATGATCCATCGCTCGCGATTCGAGCTGTGTACGGACAATGGCTTCCATGGCTGGTACTACTGGACAAGGATTGGATTACAGAAAACCTGGGACGAATCTTTCCGGCTGGCGCTCAGTTAGAGGCCCTCGGCGGAGCCGTTTGGGATACATACGTGGTACTGAACAAGGTGTATGACAACGTCTTTGACATCCTATCGCCACTCTATTTCTGGGCAGTGGATCGACTTGGCTCGGAGTCGCGAATCAAAAGCCACCTTGGCGATCCAGACCAAGCGCTGGCCCGACATCTCATGATGAGGTATTGGCAGGGCAAGCTCGATCTACATGATCCGGAGGGTATTCTGAGGAGATTCTATTCAAAGGCGCCGGACATTGTTCGAGGACATGCCATCGCGTTTATCGGGAGGAGCCTTAAGGATACCTCAGGGCAGATCCCCGACGGGATCCTGCAAAGGCTAAGGGAGCTTTGGGAATGGCGTTTGTCCGAAGCCGCAGACGCGGATGGTGAGGAAGTGGCGGCATTCGGCTGGTGGTTTATCTCGGAGGCGTTCGACGACGAGTGGCTGGTCGCGAACTTAAGGGAAGCGCTCAGGAGAGTTGGGAAGACCGAACCTGCGCATATGGTTGTCGAGCGGCTGGCCCACATTGCCGATTCTTTCCCGCTGGCAGCCGTTGAATGCCTCAGTCATATGGTCCGAGGGGACGAGGAAGGCTGGGGCCTCCACATGTGGAGGGATAATGCGAAAGCTATCCTCGCTACCGCGCTCGCCAGCGATAACCTTGAGGCTCGCGAAGCCGCTCAGACTCTGGCGCACGAATTAGGAGCTCGCGGAAACTGGCACTTCCGCGAGCTCCTTACCGGAGAAAGCACCCTCTCGTAGTGACCTCCTTGGCACAGCAGTCGCAGCCCCTAAGCTGCTCGCAGTCTTACGGTGAAGTGGTATCTCAGTGCCAACGAATCAGATGATGGGAACTCGCGTAGTATACTGACGAGCATCTGGGAGGTGTGACATGGAGGTCCTCTCGTCCGACCGGCCGCTAGTCGACCCGAACAATGACAAGCTTGGCTATGCGCCCTTCGCTGAGCAACTTGCGAAGAGCATTACTCATCTAGCCCCGTCAGACGGGCTTGTCATGGCAATCTACGGGCCGTGGGGCTCGGGCAAGACTACTGTCCTAAACTTCGTCAAGTTCTACATCAACGAGGTTCCAAAAGACGAACGACCTGTAACTGTCGACTTTAACCCTTGGTGGTTTGCCGGGCATGAAGACCTAACATTCCGCTTCTTCGATCAGCTTCTATCCGTACTCAGTCGACGCAAGGTACTAACTGAAGGACTTCGGAAGAAACTCGCGGGATTTGCTGCCCTCATTGCTGAGAGTCCCGGCCCCGAAGTCGCCACGAAGTCGGCGAAAATAGCCAGCAGACTTATGGCGCAAAACCGCGATCTGGCATCACGGAAGCGCGACATCGTCGATGAACTGCGAAAGCAAAGCAAGAAGATTCTTGTTGTAATAGATGACATCGACCGCCTCTCAGCCGACGAGGTAGCTCAGCTCTTCCAAGTCACCAAAGCAGTGGCTGATTTTCCCAACGTAGTGTACCTTCTCGCCTTAGACAAGGTGGTGGCCGTCAAAGCGTTGAAACGGATGCAGGGCCTTCCAGGCGAAGCCTATCTTGAAAAGATCGTACAGGTACCATTTGAGTTGCCACTGCCCGACAAGCTGGCGCTTCGGCGTCTCCTTTGGCTGAAGCTGGATCAAGTGCTAGCCAGCACGCCAGATGACCTGCTTAACCACACTTATTGGGGCAACGTCTACTTTGAGGGACTCGACCGCTTCATAGAAACACCTCGACACATTGTTGTGCTCACCAACACTCTTGGCGTGACGTACCCTGCTGTGAGAGGTGAGGTCAATGCGGTGGATTTCATCGCTATCGAAGCGCTGCGGGTCTTTCGCCCAGAACTCTATGAGCTCATACGACGGAATCCGCAAGCCTTCACCGGACATTCAATGGGGGCCAGCCTTCTCCATCCATCCATTGATAGTTTGAAACCATTCCATCAGACATGGCTCAACAAGCTTGAGGCGGATGAACAGGGGCCGACCAAGGCCCTCCTACTTCGGTTGTTTCCCAAAATGGGGGCCATATGGGGAAACACGTGCTACGGTTCGGATTCGGAAGCAACATGGCGAAGGCAACGGCGTATATGCAGCGCAGAGGTATTCCCCGTTTTCTTCCGATTGGCGGTGCCAGCCGGCGGCATCTCGAACATCGAAATGAATGCAGCTCTGGAACTAACCGCAGACTCGCAGGTCTTTGGTCAGTACCTCCTCGGGTTGGCCAATGAATTGAAGCCGGATGGTACGACGCGAGTCAGGGAACTCCTCGAACGGCTGGAGGACTACACGGCCGCTGAGATTCCCGCGGACAACATTCCAGCAGTCGTGGAAGCCTTGTTAGACATCGGCGATCAACTTCTTCGCCCGGAAGACGAGCCGCGGGGGATGTTTGAATTCGGCACTGACATCCGAATTGTGCGTGTTCTGTACCAACTACTGCGGCGGCTCGACGGCGAGAGACGAGCAGAGACCCTGAAGCGAGCGATCACGAACGGATCTGCTATTAGCATCATCGTATTACAGGTTGGAATGTTGGTTCGACAGCAGGGTAAACATGATACAGAACCTGAGCCGGGAGCAGACTGGCTCGTGACCGCTACCGAACTTGAGGAGCTCCAAGAGCTGGCTCTTCAGAAAGTTCGACAAACGGCTAAGAATGGTGCATTGCTGAGCTTGCCCCGATTGCCAAGTGTGCTGTATAGCTGGAAGACTTGGGCAACCGATGATGAGGTCAAGAAATGGGTGGCAGACCTAACTGATGACGACGACAGCCTCCTAGCCTTAGTTGCGACGTTTGGCAGCAACACCTTCGAGCAGACTTTGTCAGACACTGTTGGCCGCTCGGTCTACAGGTTGAACCCCAAGAATCTGGAGCCGTTCCTCGACCTCCGGGCAACCGCCGAACGCTTGAAACGAATCATAGAGACGAAGGACCTAGCAGAGGAACAACGCAAGGCGGCTAGCCAGTTCCTGCGTGAGTATGAATTGGTAGTTCAGGGAAAAGACCCTGATAGCCCGACATCCTGGATGTAAATTCGATCACGCAGCCCGAAGTGTCATGCGGTAATGGAACCTCTGTCCCCATCGCTGAGATCGCGGGACTACCAGTCCTGCCCTAACTCAGGATCCTTGAGCGGCATGTGAAGCTCGGCCTTCGCCACCTGTAGCTTGCGCGGCTCGCTCGGCACTTCGAGCTCCACCTGTTAAACCTGCCCTTTGCCGTCGTCCTCAGCCATTTTCGGGACGGCGATACAGGCGGTGGCAGGTGTACCACACCATTCGTTTTATAACTCTCCCCAAAGCCATTTAGAGGAGATCTCGGCCAATCTCGGCCCCTACGGGCCGCTCTGCTAACTCGCACCGGTTCAGCGGGCTTCCCCATTCTCGCTTCAGGAGCACATCGCTTCACTTTTCGTCGGATGAGCTCTCAGTAGCAGCAGCCCTCCCGACCCGATGAAGGCTCAGGTTATCGTCCATTGGCGAGAAGTGGGCAGGGAAACGCCGTGCTTCCCCCGCAAGTGAGCTTGCCACCAAGTCCGGGAGCACCTCATCTCGCTGCCCTCAACTTGCGATTCTTCGGTGCGCGGTGTATTCTTGGCACACTTACTGGTTCCTGGCGCCAACTCTTCCCGCCGATTCCTCTTGCTGTCGCGATTCAGGATCTGGAGAGAGACATGCCACGAGGAAAGAAGCCTCAGTACGAGACGCAGAAGAACGGCGGCGCCAACCTCGGCTTCGAACAGAAGCTGTGGCAGGCCGCCGACAAGCTGCACGGCAACATGGACGCCGCCGAGTACAAGCACGTCGTCCTCGGCCTAGTCTTCCTCAAGTACATTTCCGACGCCTTCGAGGAGCGACACACTATTCTGGAACGCAAGACAGCGGAGCCGTCGAGCGAGTACTACGTGCGCGAGCCGGCTACGCGTTATGAGGTGATTGAGGACCGCGACGAGTACGCATCGGAGAACGTCTTCTGGGTGCCCAAGGAGGCCCGCTGGTCTCGCTTGCAGGCCAACGCCAAGCAACCCACGATCGGCAAGCTCATCGACGATGCGATGGTGGCCATCGAGAAGGAGAACGAGGCCCTCAAGGGCATCTTGCCCAAGGACTACGCTCGACCCTCGCTCGACAAGCAGCGGCTAGGCGAGCTCATCGACCTTGTTGGCACGATTGGCCTCGGCGACGCGGAGAACCGCTCCAAAGACATTCTCGGCAGAGTCTACGAGTACTTCCTCGGCCAGTTTGCCAGCGCTGAGGGCAAGAAGGGCGGCCAGTTCTACACCCCTCGATGCGTCGTCCGGCTGCTGGTGGAGATGATCGAGCCCTTCCGTGGCCGAGTATGCGACCCTTGTTGCGGCTCAGCGGGGATGTTCGTGCAGAGCGAGGAGTTCGTCAAGCAGCACGGCGGGCGAATAGGCGACATCTCCGTGTATGGCCAGGAGTCGAACCCGACCACCTGGCGGCTCGCCAAGATGAACCTCGCCATTCGCGGCATCGAGGCCAATCTCGGGCCGCACAACGGCGACAGCTTCCACAACGACCTCCACAAGGATCTGAAAGCCGACTTTGTCCTCGCGAACCCGTTCTTCAATGACAGCGATTGGGGCGGCGAACGCCTGCGCGACGACGTCCGCTGGAAGTACGGCGTCCCTCCGGTTGGCAACGCCAACTTCGCCTGGGTGCAGCACTTCATCCACCATCTGGCGCCGGGTGGCATCGCCGGCTTTGTCCTTGCCAACGGCTCTATGTCCTCCAACCAGTCGGGGGAGGGCCAGATCCGCAGGAACATCGTTGAGGCCGATCTGGTGGACTGCATGATTGCCTTACCGCCGCAGCTCTTCTATACCACGCCGATCCCGGCCTGCCTCTGGTTCCTCGCCCGCAACAAGAACAACGGCAAGTTCCGTGACCGCCGACGAGAGACGCTTTTCATCGACGCCCGCAAGATGGGTTACATGGTCGACCGCACCCACCGCGAGTTCAGCGACGAGGAGATAAAACGAATAGCCGGTACCTATCACGCCTGGCGCGGAGAGCCGGATGCGGGAAAGTACGAAGACATGGCGGGCTTCTGCAAGAGCGCCACCACTGACGAGATAGCATCGCATGGCCACATCCTGACCCCGGGCCGCTACGTGGGCGCAGCAGAGGCCGACGAGGACGACGAGCCTTTCGAGGAGAAGATGACGCGGCTGACTGCGACGCTGGAGGGGCAGTTCCAGCAGAGCGCCACGCTCGAACAGGCGATACGCCGCAACCTGAAGGAGCTAGGATTCCGTGGGTAAGCAGTCCCTCGTTCCCGCAGAACGGATCGAGAGCCGTATTCTCATGTTGCGCGGTCACAGGGTGATGCTGAGCACAGACCTCGCCGAACTATACGGGGTCGAGCCGCGAGCCCTGGTTCAGGCCGTGAAGCGAAACATCGAGCGTTTCCCCGAGGACTTCATGTTCCAGTTGAACGACGAGGAGTTCTCAGACTTGAAATCACAGTTTGTGACTTCAAGTTGGGGAGGAATCCGCCGCGCTGCTCCCTACGCCTTCACCGAGCAGGGTGTGGCGATGCTCTCGAGCGTCCTGCGAAGCAAGCGCGCCGTCCAGGTGAACGTTGAGATAATGCGGGCTTTTGTTCGCCTACGCCGAATGCTCGCGACTCACGAAGACCTGGCCCGCAAGCTTGACGCCCTGGAGAAGAAGTACGACGCGCAGTTCAAGGCGGTCTTTGACGCGATCCGGCAGCTCATGACGCCGCCCGCGCCGAAGCGGCGCCACATCGGCTTCCGGCCGAGCGGGAAGCAAACAGGGGTCTGAAGGAGTTGGGGTATGGCGGGTGAGTGGACAGCTATGCGCCTTGGCGATGTCTGCCCGAAGATCGGTAGCGGAGCAACGCCTCGCGGCGGTAGCGGAGTCTACCTGGACAGCGGCGAGGTTGCGTTGATCCGAAGCCAGAACGTCTATAACGATGGCTTTCGCCACGATGGCCTTGCCTTCATTACGCCTCACCACGCTAAGGAACTGGAGAATGTGGAGCTCATGTGTGGCGATGTGTTGCTGAATATCACGGGTGACTCCGTAGCACGGTCTTGCCAAGTAGATGACTCGGTTCTGCCAGCTCGGGTGAACCAGCATGTCGCAATCATCCGGCCCGACCCGGAAAGGCTGGACCCTCGCTATCTGCGGTACTTCCTTGTGTCCCCGAACGTTCAGGCGCGAATGCTGTCATGGGCAGGATCGGGCGGCACGCGCGATGCGCTCACGAAAGGCATGATTGAGTCGTTCGAAATCCTTGCCCCGGTGGACGTGGGTGAGCAACGCGCCATCGCGCACGTTCTGGGGACACCGGACGACAAGATCGAGCTGAACCGGCGCATCAATGAGACGCTGGAGGCCATCGCCCAGGCTCTCTTCAAGTCCTGGTTCGTACACTTCGACCCGGTGCGCGCCAAGATGGCCGGCCGCCAGCCCTTCGGCATGGATGCCGCGACGGCTGCCCTTTTCCCTGATTCCTTCGAGGACTCACCGCTGGGGAAGATCCCGAAGGGCTGGAGGGTCTGTACCATCGGTGATGTCATTGAACTGGCTTACGGCAGGGCTCTCAAGGACACCGCTAGGCGCCCAGGCCCTTACCCGGTCTATGGTTCGAACGGATGCGTGGGCTGGCATGACGAATATCTTGTCCGAGGGCCGGGTATCGTGGTTGGCCGGAAGGGTAACCCGGGCACTGTAACTTGGGTCCCCACCGATTTCTTCCCCATTGATACCACGTTCTACGTTGTGCCGAAGCAGTCGGCAGACGGCATGCACTATCTGTTTCACTCTTTGCGTCAGCAAGACCTCGCGTCACTTGGAGCTGACTCCGCCGTGCCTGGGCTGAATCGCAATATGGCATACATGAGCGATTTTCTTCTGCCACCCGAGCCGGTGATTGCCGCATTCGAAGGGTATGGCTGCGCGCTCTCCGCTCGTGTCCACGCGAACGATGTCGAATCGCAAAAGCTCGCTGAGCTTCGCGACACACTGCTGCCCAAGCTGCTATCGGGCCAAGTCCACGTGAAGGACGCCGAACGGTTCATCGCGGAGGTCATGCCGTGAGCGTGTGGAGTGGCGAGATCGCCGAAGCTCTCGCGGCATTTGTGACCGTAGCGGACCTTGCCGGCGCCCCGATAGCCAGAGGCGAGATCGAAACCGAGTTCCTAGCTGCTCCGCACCGTCCGCCCGCTTTCCTGCCCGCCGGCAAGATGGCTGTCTACGGGTTCTGGTGGAACGGCATCTGGCTCAAGATCGGCAAGGCGGGACCGAAATCAAGTGCACGATACACAAGCCAGCATTACAGTCTGCACAGCGCCCAAAGCACGCTGGCGAAATCACTAGCAAAGGATCCCGATATGCTCACGGTGGCAGCTTTTGACCCACGGAACCCTGGCCCGTGGATAAAGCGCTCGACCCACCGAGTCAACATTCTTCTACCCTCCGAGAGGCCGAAGGAGCTGCTTTCGCTTCTGGAAGCCTTCCTGCATCTGCGATTGAGGCCACGCTATGAGGGTTGACCACGCGCTCCCCGCCGTGCGCGACACGTTGCTGCCGAAGCTGCTACCACGCCAAGTCCGCGTCAAAGGCGCCGAGAAACTAGGAGGGGATGCCGTATGAGCAATGTCCTATTCAAGGAAATCGGCTACCCACTTGAGACGCTCCTTTCGGACATTGAGATGGGCGAGATCGGGCTGCCTGATATCCAGCGCCCTTTCGTCTGGGCTAACGCTAAGGTGAGGGACCTTCTCGATTCCATGTACCGCGGATTCCCTGTTGGCTACCTGCTCTTCTGGGCCAACGGGCTCCCCGGTGGCCACCGCCAGATCGGAGCTGACGACAAGCAGGTGATACCCCGCCTGCTTGTCGTGGACGGCCAGCAGAGGCTTACATCTCTCTATGCTGTGCTCAAGGGTGTCGAGGTTGTCCGCAAGAACTACCGAAAGGAACGCATATTCATCGCCTTCTGCCCTAAGGATCTGACCCTGCACGTTGCTGATGCTGCCACTCGTAGAGACCCCGAGTTCATCCCGGATGTCAGCGTTCTCTGGCGCGGTGCCCAGGAGAGAGTCGTCAGAGCCTTCTTGGAGGGCCTGAGGGCGAAGCGGCCGGTAGACGAAGACGAAGAGTACCGCCTGCGCGAAGCCATAGACCGACTATTCGACTTGAGAAACTACCCGTTTAGGGTCTTGGAGCTATCAGCGAACGTCAGCGAAGAGGACGTTGCGGAGGTCTTTGTCCGTATCAACAGCATGGGGACCACACTGAACCAAGCGGATTTCATCCTGACTTTGATGTCTGTCTTCTGGGATGAGGGCAGAACTGACCTAGAGACGTTCTGCCGGCTATCCCGCGAGCCCGCCACTGCAGCGTCTCCCTTCAACTATTTCATCCAACCCGACCCAGACCAACTGCTACGAGTAGGCGTCGGGCTAGGTTTCCGGCGCGCCCGTCTCCAACACGTGTACTCTGTGCTACGCGGCAAAGACATGGATACGGGAGAGTTCTCCGACAAGCGCCGAGTGCGGCAGTTTGCTGTCCTCCGTGAGGCGCAGGCCTGCACTCTGAACCTGGAGAACTGGCACGCGTTCCTCAAGGTGCCGATACGTGCCGGCTACCGAAGCGATGCCATGATAACTTCTCAGGTCGGACTGCTGTACGTCTACGTCCTCTTCCTCATTGGCAAGCGCGACGTCGGTGTCGACGACTTCACCCTTCGCAACGTGTTGGCGCGCTGGTTCTTCATGACGGCGCTGACCGGCCGGTACACCGACTCACCCGAAAGCAGGATGGAGCAGGACCTAGCGGAATTGCGCGATGTGAAAGACCCGACCGGGTTCGTCGCTCTGCTCGACGGGATTGTCAAGGACACCATGACTGACGACTACTGGAACATCACCCTGCCGAACCAGTTGGGCACATCTGCGCCTCGGAGCCCATCCCTGTTCGCCTACTACGCCGCGCTCAACCTGTTGGGGGCCCGTGTTCTGTTCTCCAAGATGAAGGTGTCCGAGCTGCTTGACCCGGCGTCGAAGGCCAACAGAGCAGCCCTTGAGCGCCACCACCTGTTCCCGAGGGGATACCTAGCGAAGATCGGAATCGCGGATACTCGGGACGTCAACCAGATAGCGAACTTCGCTCTCCTTGAGTGGCCGGACAACAACGACATCGGAGACCAGGCACCGGCGAAGTACTATCCTCGGTATGCAGGCCGTCTCTCGAAGGAGGCGCGCTATTGGCATGCCCTGCCGGATCGCTGGGAGCAGATGCCCTACCAAGACTTCCTCGCTGCCCGGCGGAAAGGCATGGCCAGGGTCATCAGGGACGGTTTCGCCCAACTGTGGCAATAGGCTGAGCAGCGTTGACGCCAGAGAGATACGTCACTGAGTCGGTTGTCGAGGAAGCCGCGCTCGAATGGCTTCGAGGGCTTGGCTATGCCACGCTCTTTGGCCCCGACATCGCGCCGGGAGAGCCACAAGCTGAGCGCTCTGACTACGGCCAGGTGGTCCTCGTCGACCGCCTTCGCTCGGCGCTGACGAGACTCAACCCCGCTTTTCCTACCGAGGCCATCGAAGACGCGATCCGCAGGCTGCTCCTCGTTGAGAGCCCCAACCTCATCATCAACAACCGCCGCTTCCACCAATTCCTCGTCAATGGCGTGCCCGTCGAGTACCGCTCGACCGATGGGAGGGTGGTCCATGACCAGGTTTGGCTTCTGGACAGCGAGAACGTCGACAACAACGATTGGCTGGCCGTCAATCAGTTCACCGTCATCGAGGGCCAGAACAACCGGCGTCCCGATATCGTCGTCTTCGTCAATGGGCTTCCCCTCGCGGTCATCGAACTCAAGGACGCCTCGAAGGAGGAGGCCACCATCTGGACGGCCTTCAACCAACTGCAGACGTACAAGCAGGAGATCCCATCGCTCTTCGTGTTCAACGAGGTGTTGGTGGTGTCCGACGGACTGCAAGCGCGTGTGGGCTCGCTCAGCGCCGACCGAGAGTGGTTCATGCCATGGCGAACCGTTGAGGGCGAGAAGCCAGCCCCGGCGACCCTGCCTCAATTGCAGGTTCTTCTCCAGGGGCTCTTCGACAGGCGCCGCCTGTTGGACTTCGTACTTCGTTTCGTGGTCTTCGAGGATGACGGGGCTAACGTCGTCAAGAAGCTCGCCGGCTATCACCAGTTCCATGCGGTCGGTCACGCGGTCGCAGCAACGGCGGAGGCAGCGAGCCCGAGCGGAGACAAGCGCTGCGGCGTTGTCTGGCACACACAGGGTTCGGGCAAGAGCCTGACGATGGTGTTCTACGCTGGCCGGATCGTGCTACATCCCGCGATGGAGAACCCCACACTCGTGGTTCTCACGGATCGCAACGACCTGGACGAGCAGCTCTTCGGGACGTTCTCGAGGTGCCACGAGCTCCTTCGGCAGGAGCCGGTCAAGGCGGACAGCCGTGCCCATCTGCGCGAGCTGTTAAAGGTGGCATCTGGCGGCGTGGTCTTCACGACGATCCAGAAGTTCTTCCCTGAGGAGAAGGGAGACCAGCTTCCCGTTCTCTCCGACCGCCGAAACGTTGTCGTAATCGCCGACGAAGCCCACCGAAGCCAGTACGACTTCATCGACGGCTTCGCCCGGCACATGCGGGACGCCCTGCCAAACGCGTCATTCATCGCCTTCACCGCCACGCCGATTGAACTGGCCGACCGGAATACGCGGGCCGTCTTCGGCGACTACATCAGCATCTATGACGTGCAGCGCGCCATAGAGGACGGCGCTACCGTCCCCATCTACTACGAAAGCCGCCTCGCCAAGCTTGAGCTGAAGGCCGAGGAACGCCCCCATCTCGACGAGGAGTTTGAAGAGGTCACAGAGGGCGAGGAGGAGTACGTCAAAGAGAAACTGAAAACCAAGTGGGCTGCGCTCGAAGCCATCGTGGGCAGCGAGAAGCGCGTCGGCCTCATTGCGCAAGACCTTATCGAGCACTTTGACCGGCGGCTTGAGGCGATGGACGGCAAGGCCATGATCGTCTGCATGAGCCGCCGCATCTGCGTCGACATGTACGATGCCATCGCCCGCCTGCGGCCAGAATGGCATCACAGCGACGACGACAAGGGCACGATGAAGGTCGTGATGACGGGCTCAGCCTCGGACCCGTTGGCGTGGCAGAAGCACATTCACAACAAGGCCTGCCGAGAGTCGCTGGCCAAACGGTTCCGCGACCCGGCGGACCCCTTCAAGGTGGTCATTGTCCGCGACATGTGGTTGACCGGCTTCGATGCTCCATCTCTGCACACGATGTACGTGGACAAGCCTATGCGCGGTCACGGCTTGATGCAGGCGATAGCGCGTGTCAACAGGGTATTCAGGGACAAGCCTGGTGGCCTAGTGGTCGACTACCTTGGCCTCGCGGAGAACCTCAAGAAAGCCCTCGCCGTCTATACAGAGAGCGGCGGTCAGGGTAGGGCAGTGGTGGATGAGGCAGAGGCGGTCGCCATCATGCTGGAGAAGTACGAGATCGTCGTGGCGATGTTTCACGGCTTTGACTGGTCCACCTTCTCGAAAGGCTCTCCCGCTGAGAGGCTCGCAGTACTGCCACAAGCGCAAGAACACGTCCTTGCCCAAGTGGATGGCAAGTCGCGGTTGTTGAAGGCAGTGACCGAGCTATCGCAAGCTTTCGCACTAGCTCCCACTCACGAGGAGGCCGTCCGCATTCGTGACGACGTAGCGTTCTTCCAGGCGGTTAGAACGGCGGTGGCGAAGTCAGAGGTGGAGCGTGGCAGGCCCGAGGAAGAACTCGACCACGCGATTCGGCAGATCATTTCTCGGGCGATGGTCTCCGAAGAAGTGATCGATATCTTCGCGGCTGCCGGACTCAAGAAGCCGGACATATCGATCCTCTCTGACGAATTCTTGGCGGAGGTGCGAGGTATACCCCAGAAGAACCTGGCAGTAGAACTCCTCAAGAAGCTCTTGAGTGATGAGATCAAGAGCCGGTCCAGAAACAATCTGGTCCAGTCACGCTCGTTTGGTGAGATGCTCGAGAGGGCTGTGCGAGCCTATCAGAACCGGGCGATTGAGACAGCCCAAGTAATCGAGGAGCTAATTGAGCTCGCTAGGCAGATGCGTGCAGCCGAATCGCGGGGCGAGCAGCTGGGGCTGAATGAGCAGGAGCTCGCCTTCTATGATGCGCTGGAGACCAACGACAGCGCCGTCAAGGTTCTGGGGGACGAGACGCTACGAACGATCGCTCGGGAACTGACGGAGACCGTCCAAAAGAACACGACCATCGATTGGGCAGTCAGGGAGAGCGTACGCGCTAGGCTTCGCGTCATGGTGAAGCGGGTGCTGCGGAAGCACGGATACCCGCCGGACAAGCAGGAGAAGGCCACGTTGACTGTGCTGGAGCAGGCAGAGCTGCTCGGCGACTATTCGCCAGCGTAGGGCGAAGCGGGGAAACCGTGTGAAGGTCATCAACCACTACCGCGACGAGGTGCTGAAGGTCTACGAGGTACAGGGATGACCGCGAACGTCCGAGCCTTCTGCGGTGACTGCAGGTACGAGTTTCCCGACCCTTCCGTTACGCAACCCTGTCCTCGCTGCGGGGCAGCTCGGAGGAACGTACTCGTGAGTCTTGAGGGGACACTGTCGCTAAGGGAAGGGCTAACCGCCAAGCAAAGCCGACCAGGTTGGCCGCGCTTTCTGCGGAAGTTCACAAGCCGGCACAAGCTCTCAAGAGGTGGCAAGGAGGCGCATGAGGTTCTGGACATTGATCATACAGACCCGCATGTGACAGTGAAGCGCCACCATGTCGAGGAGTTGATCAACGGCGGGTGGACTGTTGTCCACGACGAGACAGAATCCCATCCCGCCAAGCGAAGGCCTCCTACGCCCTGATTCGGCAGCAGTTCCAGGTGGGGCAGTAGTTTGGCCAGTCCTGCCCCAGCTTCCACGCCTCCAGCTTCTCCTTCCGCGCCAGCAGCCGGAGATGGGACGGGCTCAACCCGCCGTAGACCGCCGCCTCCCGCATCGAGAGCAGATCCTTCGGTTCGGGCAGGCGTCGGCCCCCTTTGGTAGTCGAGCTGGAGTATGGTCAATCCGCCTGACGCGGGCAATGCAGCCCCTCCAACTTGTCGTAATGCTACCGAGTATTCAGGTGTGACGAAAAGAGAGATCCCTGACGCATTCCGCGTGCTGGCCGGCGATATCCTCGATTGTCGCCGCTGCCGTCGAAACTCGGACGTCCCGGGGTACTACCCGAAGTTCGGCGCCGGTTCATTGTCCCGCCCACACGCCTTCATTGTTTCCAAGAATCCTGGAGAGCCCGACGAAAGAGAGCACGGCCACTGCCGGTCGGATGGCATTGACACCATCCTGGAGCTGTCGGATGAAGGAATCCTGAGTTGGCTCGAAAAGATCGCCGGAGGCGGATTCGCGAGTGCGCTTCGCACATCGGGGTTGGATTGGCATAGACATGTCTACGTTACTCAAGCAGTCAAGTGCCCATACGATCGCAACCCGCGCCTTACGTTCTTCGAAGATGCCTTCTACGAATGTAGGTATCACCTCAATCACGAGCTGGCACTGCTAAGCCCAAGCCATGTCATCACGCTGGGCAAAGATGCGTACAAAGCAATTGGCCTCGCCCTGAATGCCGAACTTCCCGACGTGGACGTAAGAGAATGGTGGAAGAGCGAAAGACTGGAAGGGATTCCAGCGAATGGGTCTCGATTGTACCCCCTTTTCCTCACGATAAGCCAGAAAAAGGGCGTTATCGCCGATCCGCTCGATCTGGGCCGTGCATTTGAGAGGGTATTGGCGATCATCGCTCAAATCGAACAGGTCCGCTGATCCCCCAACTCCGCAGGTCTCACTTTATTTTTCCTGTGCTGCAGCCACCCCCTCGAAAAACGCCTCCAGCAGGTAGACCTCTGCCTTGCCGCGGAACTGGACGACGGGCTTGAACTCGATCTTCAGCCCCTCCAGGGTCGGGTGCCGCTCGTAGGGCCAGACGAGCATGCGTGCGCGGCCGCGCCGGTCGAGCGACGCTACTACGATGCACTCTTCCGCTGCCGGGTCGTCCGCCAGGCTGCGCTCCAGCGGCAGCTCGACGTCCGCCGACTTGTAGTAGGCGTCCGTGACGCTGATCACCCGCTGCGGCCTGAGGTGAGCCAGCCGCCGGCCCAGGGCATAGAACGCCGCCCGTCGCTCGTTCGAAGTCGACGGCATGTCCTGGAAGGCGACCACCGCTGGCTCCCGCCCCTTCACGAAGAGCACCGGCACCAGCGAACCGGAGCGGACAAGGTTATCGTGGGCTATTCGCATAGTGTCCCGCAGGTCATCTCTGCCCATCAAACGAACTCCAGCCGCTCGACGGCCGCCTCCAGGTCCTCGGGCCGCTTGCGTGTGTAGCCCATCGTCGTGTTCAGACTGGAGTGGCCGAGGATGGCGGCGAGCCCCACTAGGTCGTTTGACGTGCTCTCCAGGTAGCGGTAGGAGAAACAGTGGCGCAGCCGGTGCGGCGACAGCGAGAGGCCGGCCGCCCTTGCGTACTTACCGACGAGGCGGGCGATGCCCTGCCGCCCCAGGGGGCCGCGCTGCCCCAGGAACACCGGCCCCGGCTCGTCGCCCCGCTCGTCCAGATAAGCTCTAAGGGCGTGGCGGGCCGCTGCTGCTATCGGCACCGCCCGTTCCTTGCCGCCCTTCGCCCACTCGCCGCGCACCCTGACCGTGCCTTTCCGCTCGGAGAGCGCGAGGTCGGCCATCTCCAGGCTCGCCGCCTCGCCGAGCCGGAGGCCGGTGTAGAGGAGCAGATAGATCAGCGCCTTGTCACGGACTCCTGCCCGCAGGTCGACCTCCTTCAGGAAGCGCCGCAGCTCCTGCCTCGCCAGCCCGCGCGGCGCCAGGGACTGCTGCCGTATGCGCGGCAACCGCGCCAACTCCTCAGCCAGCGCGGGCGCGACCTCCCCTGCCTCCGCCGCCCAGCGTGCATACTCGACGAGAAACGCCAGACAGCGGTTGATCGTCGCCGGCGCCTGGCCAAGGCGGAGGCAGTAGTTGCGGAACTCCGCCGCCTCCCTCCCAACCATGCGGGCCAGGTCGAAAGGCTCGCCGTTAACATTCCGGCTCCACTGGGCCACCTTCCGCCAGTCGGCCTCGTAGGCATCGATGGTTGCGGGGCGACGCCCATGTGCCCGGAGCGCGTCGCGAAAGTGTCGGGCCCTGGCCGCCTCACTGAGCGTCGCCAGGGCCCCTTTGTAGATGCCGGTCGCTGCCGGTTCCGTTATTTGTCCAGTTCTCGCGCCCATAGGCGCCTCCCTTCTGATTTGGTAACGTTCACCATTGTCCCCCCAACTCGTTCAATAATGGCAATTACATGCCCAGTTTGCTGTGAGTCCCGCGCGTCGCTCGTCGTCGCAAGCCACGCTGCCAGTCCTCCCAGAGACGGTGACTCCTGAGCTGTGGTAGGTCTGGAATGATCTCGCCCTCGAGAGGCTCGACACGGCGGACGGAGAGGCCGAGCGCCAGCTGCACCCGCCGTCGGAGCAGCGTGAACTCTCGCAGCACGATTAGGGGCGCCATCCGTCGCACTCCTCATCACTGTCAGCGAGCGTCTCGAAGTCAGCCACCCAGAGGCGTGCCAGTTCGTCCAGGTACCGCTCCCAGGTCCGCACCCACCAGCGCCTGAGCGCCCAAAGCCCGACTTTCATCTCCTACCCCGCGTACTTGCGCACTACCTGCCAGCCCCGCTCCTCGGCGAAGCGGTGGCATTCGGCCAGCTGGGTCGGCAGGGAAAGGCTCTTGTCCCCCTGCTCCTCGGTACTGACCCTGATGTAGATTGCTGCGTGCATACTTCGGTTGCGCATTTATTATATATCGTAGACGCCATTATGTAAACTGGATTGGACCGCATCCTGCCCCTCGCGGTACGTCTCCCGCTCCCCACCGTCCTGGAGAAGCGCCTTCACGGAGACGACGCGCCCCGAAGCTATGTGACGCGCCATCCTGATCAGTCCCAAGAGGGACCGTGCAGAAGACCGTTCATCCATGCTTCCATTCAGCTGGGAGGAGATGTTCTTCATGACCTGAGCATGCCAGACTTCACGGCCTCAAGGGGCTAGGCAAAACGGTGTCACGGAGAAGAGGTGATAAGCGGATAGGCGAAAGACATACCTCAGGTATCTCGCCCGCTTATCAGCTTATCCTTGGGCACTGGGAGGCTGGCAGCCGACAATGAAGATGGACAAGAGTTGTCCGAACTGACGCTCAAGTACGAGCAGGAATCACTGAACGGCAAGCCGGTCGAGATGCTCAGCATCGAGGCTCGCAGCTCATCGGAGTTTGAGACCTGCCTCTATCTGGGACTCCTCCAGCTGCTTCTTAAGGGGCGCGCCATGCGTCGGTGTGAGCAATGCGGCGAACTCTTTTACGCCGAACAACGCCGCGTCAAGGGAGGTTCTGCGACATCGTCTGCAAAGATGCCTATTCCAATGAAAGGCGTCGCCGCAAACACGAACTCGCTGCCCGGTAGTCTTCCCTGATCTCCTGCTACACCGTTTTGAGTGGCAAATCTACCTTGGAGGAGGACGATAATGTCCAACCAAAATCGGCAAGTCGACATAGCAGAGGGTGAGCGCTTTCTGGAGGCCCTGTTCGGAAAGAAGCGCGAGAAATACGTGGAGTTTCGCCACCTCAGCAGCAGCGGGCTGGAACCGCGCCAACGGTTCGTGGCCCATACCGAAAAGTGGCCCTGGCGAGAAATCCAGGCCGCCCAGAACGACGGCCGGAACGTGTACGTGGGCGTCTGCCCACGGCGCGTGCCAAAGGGCGACAAGGGCGCGGTCGCATCTGTCCCCGCCCTGTGGGTTGACGTAGATGCCAAGCATCACGGGGACAGCAAGGACGAGGCTTTCGCCGCCCTCCAGCGACTCGATGCGAACATTCGGCCTTCCATCGTTGTAGATTCCGGCAACGGCTACCACGCCTACTGGCTACTCGAAGAGCCTGTCGAGCTGGAAGACCCAACACCGGGCGCATCTGAGGTCAGCGGCGAAGACCCAGCCTATGTCGAAGGCTTCAACGTGGGGCTGGGGCACCACGTCGGCGGCGACAGCGTCCAGGACGTGACCCGTGTCATGCGCCTGCCCGGTACTTGGAACGTCAAAGATCCAGACAACCCGCGGTCGTGCAAGATCGTCGAGTTCGAGCCGGAGCGGCGGTACCGCCTGGAGACGTTCCAGCACCTCTACGTCCAGAGTTCCGCTTCTCCCATCGCTGTCAAGACCGAGGACTTGCCCATAGTGGGCCCGGAGCCGCCCGACGGTCTCCAGCTTGAAGGCGACGCTGCCGCCCTCTGGCGCGGTGACCTCGTATCCGTCCAGGGCGACCGTTCGCGTGCTCTCTTCCGTATCGGCCTCGTTCTGACGGCGCATGGGCTGGACGAGCGCTCCGTGGCAGCCAAGCTCAAGGCGCTCGACGCGGCGATCCCGGAATACGGCAAGTACGTCGGCCGTGACCGAGAGTATTGGCGCATCGCGCAGAAGGCGGCGAGCGGAGAACTCAGACAGCAAGTGGAGGCAGTTCAGCAAGCCGGCGGCAGAAGAAGCGCCGACTTGGTTGCCAGGAAAGTCCGACATCTTATGAAGCTTCGCGGCCGCTTCCTCCATGACGGCGATGAAGGCCATTACCTGGCGGACGGCGAGTTGTATCTTCTTCATCGCGACAGCGACGCGCTGGCGGCGATGCTGCTCGACCGCTACGGGATCAACCGCGCATCGAACCGGTTCGGCCATGTCCTAGAGGCGCTGAAGGCGGAGGCGCTCCAAGCCGGCGACCACGTGACGCCGCAGCGGTACGTTTCGTACGACCGAGAGCGGGACGCGCTCTACCTCGCGGACAACGCCGGCGCAATGTACAGGATCGACGAGCAGGCCGTCGCCCAACAGCAGAACGGCAGTGACGGCATCATGTTCCACTCCGCACCCGACGTCGCTCCGCTGACTCTCGGTGACCCGGAAACCGGCCTGCTCGACCGGCTGGTCTTCGAGCGGGTCGTGCTCGAGGATGGCATTCTTACCGCTGACCAGCAACGGCTGCTCCTGAAGGTCTGGTTCTTCGGCCTCTTCTTCGCCGAGGAGATGCCCACCCGGATGCTGCTCCTGCTGTTGGGCGAGAAAGGTAGCTCGAAGACCACCGTCCTCAACCTGATGGGGCGCCTCCTGATGGGCCCCGCCTTCTCCGCCGGCTCCGTGCCGCAGTCGCAGGGCGACTTCGACGTAATCATGCACCTCAACTGGTTTGTCGCACTGGACAACATCGACGAGCACATCCCCTGGCTGAAGGACCGCCTGGCGCTCGCCGCCACGGGCAACATGCCGCGAAAACGCAAGCTCTTCACCGACCGGGGCGAGGTGGCCACGCCATACCGAGCGTTCGTCGCTCTCACATCTCGGGAGCCCAAGTTCATCCGCGACGACGTGGCCGACCGCATGCTCGTGCTCCACACGCGACGCATAGAGTGGTTCCAGCCTAGCCAACTCCTGTATCAGGAGATCGACCGCGCCCGCCCCCCGCTCTGGGGTGAAGTGATCACCGTGCTGCAGCGTATTGTCGGCGAGCTCCGTCGGTTGGAGAGCGACGTGGGCCTTAACGTTCGCATGGCTGACTTCGCTCGGGTGGGCGTTGCGATCGCCCGCGCTCTCGACAGAGAACCGCAGTTCTGCGAGGCCATGGGGACGCTGAATAAGGAACAGACGAGTCTGATCCTCGAGCACGACCTCATCGCCCAGTCCCTCATTCAGTGGACGCGGGAGAACCCTGAGCACGAGGAACTGACGGCGGCGGAGTTGTACACCGAGCTCACCAGGTTCGAGGGGTTCAACCGCGCCTGCCGTAGCGGGGTCTCGCTGGGACAGAAGTTGCACCACCTTCGGGCCGACCTCCAGTCCGTCGTCCAGATCGAGGTCGTCAAGCAATCCGCTACGCACTCGGCCCGTTACACCATTCGGTTGGTGAACCATTCCGGCTCAAAGTTCATCGAGGCGCTGGCGAGAAAGCGGGAGAACACTCAGGCCGAGAAATCAGGCGAAGCTCCTCAGAACCCTGGGGAACCGATCACGTTCTAGGCGCGGTGGGAAAACGTGCGGGCCGTCCTCCGGCAGGGCGGCCCACGCGCCTGACCGCGATGCGGGTATTCATATATTGGAGATACGCCTCGATGGGCCAGAGGATCGTAAGCGCGCCATTGGGCAGGTGGCTCGTTGAGCAGAGACTGGAGGGGTACGTCCCGGCGATGGGCTACTGCACCGCCTGCCGAAAGGGAATCTTCAATGAGACCCCGAGCGGCAAGCGCCTCACCTACTGCGGCTGCATCGGCGTCGATGTACCAGCCCGCCGGGTTCCCCGCGTCTTCTGCCCGGGCAGCGGCAACGGCCAGCGCTGCCGCTGCCGGAGATGAAGTCAGTCGAGTGTCGGTGCGGCGTGCGATGGTGAAAACCGTGAAATAGCAGATTCGGGAAATGGCCCAGAATGCCCGTAGATGGGCCTTCGGGCCGCCGGACAATGGTTCCTTCATCCGGATGCCAGAATGTCATCTGAGGGGATGAAAGGAGATACCGATGAGTGACAACGACGGGTTCCACGTGATCTATGCGGATGGCGCTTGCCGCGACAACCCGGGGGGACCGATGGGCATCGGCGCGCTCATCATCAACCCGAAGGGCAAGATCGTTTGCAAACTGTCCTCTTTTGTGGGCTTGGGCACGAACAACCAGGCAGAGTACTTCGCGGTCATCTTAGCGCTGAAACACGCCCGAGACGTTGGGGCACACCGCGTAGAACTGCACATGAACTCGGAACTCGTCTTGCGGCAGCTTACCGGCGAGTATCGTGTGAAGAATGAGGACCTACGGCCGCTTCACCAGCAGGCGATCAAGCTGCTCAGGACGTTCGAGCGATGGCGCTGCGTTCACACCAAGCGCCGAGAGAACTCGCGGGCCGCCAAACTCGCAAAGAAGGTGCTCGACCAGGCGGAGAGCAGGCAGAGGAATCTTGACCGTCCAACAGGGGTTGTGGGCTAGAACTTAGGCTTGCCCGAATTCGGGCTGCCGCACGCCCGGGCAAGTACTTGCGAGGTCCGCGACCCTCAGCGGCCCTGGAACAGGGCGCCCCAGTCCGTCGGCGTGGCCCCGCTCATCCGGCCGGACCTGGGTCTCGCGACCGCGTCCCGCCTCCCCTCGCTGATATTGCGCCGCGCCTCCAGCCGCCGTGGGAGCGGGGGGACATCTGGTCGGTTGACGAACTGGTACGGCTCGACGTGGCTGGCGAGCTTCAGACGGTAGTTGCGACGCCGGCACTTCGCGCTGTAGGTGGGTGCACAGAGCGGCGTCTGTCGGTTGAGGCCGAACCGCTTCCTGTACTCGTCCGGCGACAAGTCGTGCCGCCAGCGGGCGTGGTGCCCCACGCTGGTCACGGGCTCGCCGCAGACGTGGCACTCGACCAGGTCCCCGCTGCCCAGCACCTTCATCGCCCCCTGCCGGGCGGTTCGCGGCCAGGCTATCGGCTCCGGCGCCCTTACTTCATTTGGCCGTGGCTCGGGCCTCTTCGGGTAGGCCAGCCACACGCCGCCCAGCGTCGCCTGCGAGTAGGCCCGCTCTAGACCGAAGCCCTCCAGCAGGTCCGGGTGCCGGTCGCGCTCCAGGTAGAGCAGGCCGAGCTGCCTCCGCGCGCGCCCCAGCGATAGGAATGCCCCCACAGACTGGATGCTGCCGTCCCAGTAGATAAGGTCGACCTGAACTCGCACGTACGGTGCCTCTGTGTGTCTTTGTTCGTCTTTCCGCCGATCTGCCTCTTAGCCCCTACCCGACCATGTAATCGTTCTTCTGAGGTATCCAGGAGCCGGGCAAAGTGAGCCCGCGTAAAAGGCTCACTCCCGATGCATCCAGTGTGCCGTCGTCGTGAGGCTACTTGCTCCCCCCGGCCCCCTCGGCCGGCGCCGCCAGTGCCCTCCCGTGATGCCCAGCACTGAGGAGCTTTCGCAGGGCGGACTCCATCCTGGTAGGTTGGCCTCTCACCGGCATCTCCGACAGCCACCTCGCGTGCGAGTCCCCGGCGCCCTTGCGGGTCTGTTGGCCTATGTAGCTTTTGCTCGATGCTATTATTGTCCACTCATCCATGCTTGAAAACCCCTAGAAATGAAATTCATTCGGTGGGCGACGTGCAGTCTGTTCTATCGCGGTCAGGTTCGCAAGCTTGATTCGCGAATCAGATGACAACCGACGATGCGCCACCTTCAAACGCACCAGACATTCCTGTATCCGCATCTATGTATTATAATATTCCCAGATTAAGGAGATATGTGCATGTGGATGTAAGCGTGCGTGGCCGAAAACTAGACAGAGGCGGTAACCCCCATTCAATAATTGCGGAGCAGCGCAGGGGACAGCCCCCACGTGTGATTGTGGTCTTGAAAAGAGGAAGCCATGACTGAGCAGGCAGTGATCTATGCCAGAGTCAGTACAGAGGAGCAGGCCGATCCCGACAAGACGAGCCTAGCTCAGCAGCGAGAGCGATGCCTTGGCTACTGCCAAGCGATGGGCTGGGAGGTGGTCGAGGTCTATGAGGACGCAGGTGTGTCAGGCACGATCGAGCCTCGGTTACGCCCAGCGCTGGGCAGGTTACTGGAGGATGCCGAAGCACACAGAATTGAGCACGTTGTCTTCCTTAAGGTGGATCGCCTAGCTCGTAGTCTAAGGGGACTCCTGAATCTTTCACATCAGCTTGATGGGCTTCGGGTAGGGCTAGCTTCCGTAGTGGAGCAATTCGACACTGGAACGCCCACTGGCAGCCTCTTCTTCAATCTACTGGGAGCGTTCGCAGAGTTTGAGAGCGCGCAAATCAACGAGCGCATGTCCAGCGGGCGCAAGGGTGCCGTCCAGCAAGGGAAGTACCTCGCATCGACAGTGCCGTTCGGTTACATTCGCGAGAACGGGATACTCAAGGAACATCCGCAGCAGGCTGATGTGGTCAGACAGATGTTTCATTGGGCTCGGCAAGGACTGGGGGTGAAGGCCATAGCAAGCCGCCTGGAAGAAAGGGGCGTCGGACTACCTAACCCATCAAAGAGGAGGTCCCATTGGGGCTGGCATTTCACCACCGTCTACAAGATTCTCACTTCGCCTCGCAACGTTGGCCTAGCCACGTATGGCGGTGAGCCAATGTTGTGCCCGGCACTGGTTGATGAGGAGACCTTCAACGTAGTTCAGGCCGAGATCAAGAGGCACAAGCGGGATAGCCGTCGCAATACGAAGCGAGACTACTTGCTTCAGCACCTCATCTACTGTCGTCATTGCGGGGGGCGCTACATGGGGAAATGGGTCGGCAATGGCGCCATATACCTCTGTCGCCGGCGCACCACGTACGGGTCGAGGGCTGGACATGAGGGAGTCAGGTGGCGATGGCGCGCTGAGGAACTGGAGAAACAGGTCAAGCGACACGTGCTCCAGCTGCTGAGCGACCGTGAGTACCTGGTCAATGTTCGGCTATACCTTGAGGAGACGGAACGGCGTTTCGGCGAACAGCGAGACCAGGAGGCACAGCTGCAGGCGCGCTTGAATGAACTGGAGCGGCAGGAGCACAGGGCGCTCAAGGGCTGGGAGAAGGGTTTCTACAAGGATGAGCGACAGCTTCAGGATCATTTGACAGCCATCCGCATTGAACAAGCGGAGGTGGGGGCAAGGCGGGAGAGCATCGGCGTTCAGCCGAGTGAGGAGCTTAGCAAGGCACGCAAGACGTCGATCCTGTCACAGCACATATGGTTTAAGTACGCAGCGCCCATTATTGAGGGCTACCGTAGGGGATTGCCATTCGCTAGAGAGGCGAGAGAAGGCTGGGTGGAACGAGCGCTTACAGGCCTGGCGCGAACCTCTCAAATAGAATGGGCCGACTATGATGAGGAGACAGGGAAGACCCATGAAGTGCTTATTCCCTTAGACCAGTGGTGGCGAGAGCTGGTGACCAACCTAGTAAGCCGGATCTGGGTGGAGGATGACGGAAGCGTAACCATTGAAGGCACTATAACGCCGACAAATGGCGTCGCCGAGAGTAAGGTTTCTAATTCCCCACGACTTCGATGAAGGGCAGGGCCTGGAGGATGGGGCTGTCCTTGATGATCGTCTCGATGACGCCGGCGAGAAGGACGTCGTTGGACAGCTTCGATGCTTCGGCTAGAGTAAGTGCCACGGTGATTCCCTCCT